>Ga0194138_10000162_pt1 | contig 33485 bp, 32 predicted proteins | sample TARM_MetaG_T2_14_FD_134022 | JGI IMG/M metagenome (GOLD analysis project Ga0194138, IMG submission 134022) | Freshwater microbial communities from Pennsylvania, USA, analyzing microbe dynamics in response to fracking - TARM_MetaG_T2_14 (version 2) | ecosystem: Environmental > Aquatic >...
ACGCCGACATCAGCGAGACGGGCCTCTACGTCGAGCAGGAGAAGACGCGCGCCCGCGTGCTGATCGCCATGACGCCCGACCTGGCCGACGCCATCGTGCGCGCCAAGGGGCTGCACCGCTCGGTCAAAGCGCTCACGCTCTTCCACAAGCGCGACGGCACGCCGCTGGCCTACACCACCATCTACGGCCACTGGCGCCGCGCCTGCGAGAAAGCCCAGGTCAAGGACGCGCACTTCCACGACATCCGCGCGGCCACCGCCACCGACGCAAAGGCGGCCGGCATGGACAGCCGGGCGCTGCTCGGCCACACCACCGAGAGCAGCCACAACCGCTATCTGCGCAGCAAGATCGTGCCCGTGGCCCAGCCCGTGCCTGCGCGTCGCGTTAGAAAATCTTAGGCGGTCTTAGGCAAATCGGGCTAGAACCCGCGCCGTTATTGGGTCGAAATTCACGCTACATGAACTTTAACGAGATAGCGGAGTTCGTTGAAGTTGCTGAGAAAGTTGAAGTGTGACGCCTAATAAATAAGGCTGGATGATCGCCCGGAAAGCCCCGTCGTTGCTGATGGGGTTTTCTGCTTTTAGGCAACCTTCTGTCATGTCAACGTCCGAAACTAGCCCGCAGATTTACCAGCACCGACAGCGCGACGATCTCGACTCCAATGCTTGGCCCCGCGGAGAGGAAGGCGTTCTGTGGAGTCGGGCGATGGGTGTCGATGTGGCAGAATCCAGCCCTCTGTGTCAGTCTGTCCCGTGCGGGTTATGTTAAATGAATAATAAAATAAAGGGTTTTGATGGGCTTCGTGGTCTGTCTGTGCTGTTCGTCATCGCTTCCCACGCTGTTCTTTGGCCTCGTATCGGTGTCACGAGCCCCGCGGTCACATCCGTCTTCAGCGCCCACGTCGGCGTGAGTATCTTCTTTGTTCTTTCGGGGTTCTTGATCACGCACCTCTTGATCAAGGAAAAACAGGCAACAGGGAGTATTGATTTACGGGCATTCTACGCCCGACGCGCCCTGAGAATATTCCCGTTATATTATCTTGCTGTCATATTTTTATTGTTTCTTGACTACGCCGGGAAGGCAAGCATTCCGAATTGCATCTACCCTTTCGCGTTCACGTACACTATCAACTTCATCCCAAAGTCGTGCGCATTCTCTTCTATGTCGCACTTCTGGTCCCTCGCAGTAGAGGAGCACTTCTATCTCATTTGGCCATTTGTTTTCCTGCTAGGCAAGCGTGCCGCCATCGGCTCGGCAATCGTGTTTATCGCGGCTTGTATTTACTTTGGAACCTCTGCGTTTCCGGTGCTTCCCGACTTTTACGTGAATCGCTGGACTTTCCCGGCGGCGCTGCCTATCGCTGTGGGGTGCCTCCTCGCGTTTGCGTGTGATCGCCACGCCGTCAAACAGTTCTTCTCCTCGGAGTCAAATGGGGCAATCATCCTTGTTGCGATTGTCGCAGGCATGGGGGCCCCGGCTTTCGTGAAGACGGAGATCGCATGGCTAGCGGCAGTGTCACTCCTTCTGCTTTATGTGTATCACAACCAGAAGTCCGTCCTGGTGCGAATACTTGAGACAAGGTTTCTTGCTACGTTAGGCGTGATCAGTTACGGCCTCTACGTTTGGCAGGGGGTATTTACGGGTAACGGGACCTACCGCACCGGGCACCCTTTCCCCCCAGATGTAGATGTTGGGGTATGGCTCACTTTTATTGCCGCCCCACTAAGCTACGTATTTTTCGAGAGGCCTATTTTGCGTTTGAAGGCGAAGTTCTCATGGAGGGGGCGCGCCCCATCGACTGTTGAGAGCCCGGCTTAATAGTTGCCTTAAACATCATTAATCCCCACTCTCCAGTGCATTTTCACGGCAACGCCCGCAGCGAACGTTCCCGTATGCGCGATGATCGCGGGACGAATCGTCTGCCGATCAAGCGCGTACACGATGGAGATAGGCGCGGCGGAGCCGATCAAACTTTGGGCCCCGCCGTCAGCTTTGGACACGCAAGTAGTCGCCGACGGCATTTTTGAATAGGAGTATCGGAAGGTTGTTATTGGCGCGGCGTTTATCTGTGCATCCACCGTGGTGAAGTCTACCGCACCAGCTTGATCCATCTGTCGCGTGGGCACAGCCGCGTTGCTTGCAACTGGATAAAGCAGATAAGCGCCAGATGGCCCGACCACGTTCTCAACAATCAGCATTTCGCTGTTGAGAGTCGCCAGAGTCGCTTCGTCCGCGAACAGAAAACACATCAAGGAGGGGGCGTCGACATTAAAGCCGTCAACGTGGACATTACATGGGTGTGCTGCCCCCCTTGATCGGAGCATTACGGCTCGACTTGCGGCTGTTCCGTTCGGGAGTATGCATGTTACATTTCTGATCATAAGTCGCAGCTTTTCTGACATCGAACTCGAAGGCGAGATGTAAATCGCGCCTGGGGTTGCTGCCGACCCCCGCGAGAAAAGTTCGCAGTTCTCGATTGTGAATGTGCCGCCGCGCACCTCAGATCCATACACGCACCAGCCAGTGCCTGCGCTATCGCTTACCCCATATATCTTCGAGTTGCGAACGGCAACGTTCGCGCCGTTCATTATTAGTCCGTTCCGTATTACGCAGTTGTCGTAGATCACGTTTTCGCAGTTACCGTGGATGTCCGCAGCGCCTGTGTCTTCAGAAATGTCTACGTTTTCGAGGGTCAAATCGTGAATGAGCACGTTACGGTTTGGGACCAGGCAAGCCCCGGCGCCGGCGCCGCCGAGCGCAATAGCGTGACGTGTCGCTACGTTGCTTCCACCAGAAATGGTGACGTTCTGGCAGTTGGAGATAGTGATGCCGTACTCATCATCAACCGCCGGGGAGTTGTTGACAGAAGTGACATCCGTAATTGCTACATCGAAACTTCGCTCGACTTCGATACCGGTATAACGGTCGACGTTGATCGCTTGAAGGCGGGAAATGCGAACACCTTCCCCGTGAAGCACCCTCACGGCCGCGACGGATGCTCCGGTAGGGGGGCGAACGCAGAAGTCACTGAGGAGGACATTGGCACCGTCCAGTCGATATACGTCAATCGCTGCTGCGGAATAGCCGGCTGCGGCCTCTCCATATACGCCTGCAGCCGATCCACTGACTGAGTGCACCCTGAAGTATTCACCAGCATGGTAGCTCGCACGATCAGATAGCCACGATCCGTCTGTTGGGTTGTAGAGGCAAACCACGTCGCCTGCTGAAACGCTTGGAGCAGAAACAAAACTGAGGGAGCGCGCCCCGCGCACGACATTGGCGGCCAAGTCTTCAATCCGCGAGATTGCGCCGGACACAAGAAGGCCAGAGGATGCGCCTGAAAAATCCAGCAGGGTGTCGAACCCATCACCAGTGAGCACGAGGTTACCGGCTCGGGAGATGCCGCTGTTGAGCTTGTAGTGCCCGGCCGGGACGTGGATCCGCGCCGCATCCGAATTGAGCGCAGCCTGAAATGCGGCAGAGTCGTCCGTCAGTCCGTCACCAACGGCGCCAAAATCCTTGACGCTCACAAACTCACTCAGCTTATCCTGCACAGTGCGCACGACAGCGGCGTCTCCCGCTTGCTGAAATCCAACAAGCGACGCCCCCCCGGCGTCAGCGAGATCGCCCCGCAGATTTGCCACTCCCTGCGCAGACTGCCCGGCAATGTTGGCCGTGCCTTCCGCGAGCATTTGCGCGAGCAACGTATTGCCGGCCGCCGGATAGTTCACAAGACCGTCGTTCGTTTCGTTCCAACCCACGACCATGCCCGCCACGGGCGCCGGCAGCGCCTGGTCGCCCCGCGGAGAGGTGATCGCCACCTTCAGCGCGCGGGCGACCTTCTCGTCGATCTGTTGGATCTGCGCGACGTGCCGGTCGAGCGCGTCCTCGATCACGCGCGGGTAGAAGCCGCCGTTGTTGGTGATGTCGGTCGGCTGCAGGTTGGGCACTACGCTGGTGACAGCGAGGCGGCTGCCGGTAGCGAGCGGCGCGGCCAAGGTTACGGTGCCGCCGGGCTCGGCGTCCTGGTCATGGTTGAGCGCCACCGTGAAGTCGGTATTGAGCACGAGCGCAGTCTCGGCGCCAAGCGTATCGGCCCGCGTGACAGCCACGTCGGAGGCGGCGAACACCTTGAAGGAGAACGGGAAGGCGGTCGTGACGCCGTTGCCGGCGAAGGGGCCGGCCTTTCGGAGTTCGGTCGAGATGGTCATGCGTGCGGATCTCCAGGAGTAGCCTGCACGCTACCGCTGGAGAACTGAACCACGCGCACTGGGTCAGTTGCGCGGCGGCGGCCCGGCGATCACCGCCAGCAGGTTGTCAGTGCGCCCCTCAATCAGCGCGGCCGTGCCTTCGACCGTGCGATTGACCTGGCCGGCCGGGTAGTGGAACAGCACGCCCGCGGTGTTGTTCGCGGCCTTGAAGGCGGCCATGTCGAGCTCGCCCTGGCCGACTTGCGCGCCCAGCCTGTAGAGGTCCGAGAAGAACCGCAGGCCCGCCGGGCCGCTGTAGCCGAACTGCCCGCCGAAGCCAGTGGCCGCTTGCACCGCGCTCGTCATCTCGCGCGTGAGCGGGAAGAAGCCCATCAGAAAGCCGATCTGCTCCTCGATGATCTGCTCGACCCACTCCTCGTCGTCATCGGGCGTGCCCTTCATCAGCGCGTTGATGAGCACCGAGCCGATCACCGGCACCACCATCAGCAGTAGGTAGTCGCCCGCCAGGCGCAGCACCTCGTGCGGCTTCTTGAAGTTGGTCTGTCCGGTGCGCTCGACCGCGAGCTGCAGCGTGGCAGCGAAGTAGCTGTAGAAGTTGGTGAAGAGCTTGAGCAGCGGCCCGCCGCGCTGGATCTGCGCGAGGTCTTTGATCTGGCCACCGGACTGCGCCGCGATCACCGCCTGGTCGGCCATCGCCACTGCCTTGGCCTCGTCGATCGTGCCGTCCTCGTTGCGTAGCGCCGGGTCGGCCATCGCTTTCTCGAACGCGCCGTACCAAGTGGGGTAGTCGACCAGCGCCTGCGTCTTCTGGATCAAGATGAAGAAGCTGGATTCGATGGCGAGCTGCAGGTCGCTCTTGCCCTTGTCGAGCCGGTTCACCACGTCGTTGATCTCGCGGTTCATCGTGCGCATGCGGTTGCGCAGGAACTCGGACTTCGCTTGCGCCTCTTCGACCTTGCGCGCCATGTGCGCGGGCGAGCCGTAGAACTCGCGCAGGCCGCGGGCGATCCACGCCGGGCCGACGCGCACGATCGAGTTCGTGAGGCCCAGCGGCTGCAGCAGTGCGGTGCGCAGGTTCCAGCCCAGGCCGGCGATGGTCGCGCCGCTGCGCAGGTGCCCGAGCGTGCGCTCGAATGCGGTCGTGGCCGGCTGGTCGCCGCGGGCGATGTCTTCCATCGCGCGCTTGATCGCCGTCACCTTCTCGGCGCCGAAGTGCTGGCGCATCGGTGCATCTAGCCGGCGCAGGATCTTGTTGGCGTCGATCAGCCACTCGTGCCACGACAGGTCGTGGATCACCTCGTTCGCGCCCTGGTAGATGCCGTCGAAGGACAGCAGCAGCGGGCGGTTCATCACGCGATCGGCGCGGCCCTTGGTGTAGCTGCGCCGCGTGGTGGCCGCGGTGTAGGCGGCGCGCATCATCTGCTTGGCGCTCTCGGCGTCGGCATGCGCCGCAGCCTCGCCGGACTGCATCGGATCGTACTTGATCGGGTAGTAGCCGCCGCGCATCTGCACCGCGCCGCCGTTGGCCGACTCGATCGTGAAGGGCGCCGGCTCGATCCATTCCGGCTCCTTGCCGGTGACGCGCTTCTCCTTCTCGGCGACCTGCGGCCGGTAGCTCTCGAAGAAATCCCACACGCCTTGCACGAACTGCCACTCGGCCGGGGTGAGCGTCTGCAGCACCGGCATGACGCGCTCGGCCGTCCAGCCGCGCCCATCAAGCAGGCGCTGCCGGTTGCCCTCGTTGCCCCAGTTCAGCGCGATCGCCAGGCGCTCGCCACGGTTCAGGCTGCGCCCCAGGCTGGGGAAGTACTGGCCCTTGCCGCCCATCTTGCCGCCCTCGGCCAGCAGCGGCTTGATGAGCGCGTGCAGCCTGCGGGTAGCGTCGGCGCGCATGCTGGCCTCGCGCTCGCCGGCCTCGTTCATCGTGCGCACCAGCACGTTCCACAACGGCCCGCCGTCCTGGTAGCCGTCCATCTCGCGCACCAAGCTGTGCATCTGGCGGTGCATTGCCATGAACCCGCGCGCCGCGTGTTGCACCTGGCTGGCCAGCGTGTTGCGCCGCTCGTTGTCGATTGTGCGCCCGTCGGCCGCGGCTTCCATCGACGCGGTGATCTCGGCCACGATGGCGTCCAGCGCTCGCGCGTCGCGCGCGGTGAGCAGCTTGTTCTTCAGCCGCCCCAGGTGCTCGATCTGGCGCACCGAATCGACCAGCCCGCGGAACTGCTCGACGGTCAGGTTCTTGTAGTGCGTGCGTGCGGCCTCGGCCTGCAGCCACTCGGGGATGTCGGGCTCGGTGCCCTCGTTGGCGCGTTCCTCGATCCACTTGGTCAGCGCGGTACGCTTGTCGATCGCGCGCAGGCTCTGGCCCTTGCGCAGGTCGAAACGCTCGAGCAGGGTGTCGATCTGCTCGAGGTAGTCGGTGTCGATCGACTTCCGCGTGCCGTCGCCGTCGAACTTCTTGAGGTAGCGCAGCCCGGACTCGATCTCGTCGAGCACCCGGTGCGCCGCGCGTGCCGCCTGGTTCTGCACGAGCTGGTTGCGCTTCTCGGCCGCGGCCTGCTCAAGGTCGCCGGCCTTCATCGCCTGCGTGGCCGCCTTGCCGGCGCGCGCCTCGGCTGCGGCGTACTGGCCGGGCTTCACGTTGCGCACCAGCAGGCGATCGACCATCTGGCGGGCGTACTCGCGCGCGGCCTGCAACATCACCCGCGGCCGGCCGGTGGCCTTGGCCAGGGCGTCGAGCTCGGTCGCCACCATGCGGGCGCGCACATCGTTGTGGATGGCGCGGTCGGCGGCGCGTGCCAGCGACTCGGGGCTGGCCAAGTCGCCGTGGCGCTCGATCATGCGCAGGTCGGTCAGTGCCTCGATCTCGACGGCCGGCGGTTGCGCCGCGGCCAGCGTGCGCACCAGCTCGTCGCCCGACGTGAAGCCGAAGAGCTCGGCCACCAGATCCGGGTGCAGCCCATCCTTTGCCGTCATGCGCAGGCCGCGCAAGTGCTCGATGATCTCCGCCGGCAGGCCGATCTCGGTGAGTGCCGCACGGTCGAGGCGCCCAGCCATCAGCCCCTCGATATTGGCCACCTGGTCGCCCGGTCGCACGTCCTGCAGCGCGTCGAAGTCGGCCGCGCTCGAATACTGCGGGGCGCCGCCCAGTTCCTCGAAGAAGCGGTCTTCGAACTCGCGCGGGTTCCAGTCAGGGCCACCATCATTCGGGTCGAGATAACCGTACTGAACCAGCAGGCTGCGCATCTCGTCGATGCTGCGCCCCCCGTTGCGGCGCAAGACGTGCTTGCCGAACCCCTGCTGGGCGATCTTCTCCTTCGGATCCAGTCCCCATTGCGCCTCGAGCTCGGCCCGGTCGATGCCACCCAGCTTGGCCACAGCCACGAAGAGCGAGTCGAGCGCGGGATCGACCGTATCCGGGTCTGACTTCTGACGCGCGAGCTTGGGCAGGCGGTCGTCGGCGGTGATCTTGCCGGTGAGGAACTGCCAGGCGCGATACACAGGCTGGCTCATCACCTCGCGCCGGGCTTCCATCTCCATCTGCTCGCGCAGCGCGGCGGCCTCCTTCTGCAGGCGCTTGAGCGCACGCGAGCGCGCGCCGGCCAGCCACTGCATGTCGCGCACGCCACGGGTGCCGAGCTCTTCCTGTGCGGCCTCGGTCGCATCCTGGCCGAGCGCCTGGTAGGCGGCGAACTCATCCTCGGTCATGCCGGCCTGCTGCGCGCTGGCAAAGAGCGGCATGAGGCTGCGCGCCTGCTCGGCGGTCTTGATCGCCTGGTCGGTGGCCAGCATGCGGTCGAACACACGGCGCACGTCGTCAGAGAGCGCGCCCGCGGCCGGGTTGCGCGCGAGGAAATCCTTGATGCTGCGGTACACGTTCAGCAGCCAGGCGCGGAACCGGCCGAACATCGGCTGCAGCTCAATGCTCGGGGCGTTGCCTTCGGTCAGGTACAGCTCGAAGGACTCGGCGAACTTCTCGTGATAGGCGCGCTTTTCCTCGAAGTCGAGCGCGGCCCACTCGTTCAAGTCGCGCAGGCCGAACCACTGCATCAGCGCCTGCGCGTCGCGCAGCACGCCGCGCTCGCCCTCGGTGAGCTGGTCGGCGTCGTAGGTCTGTACGCTGGCCGCCATGTCGACCATCACCTCGAGGAAGAAGTGGCCGGACTCGTGCAAGAAGGTCGAGAGGTCCGCGGCCTGCAGCAGCGCGACCGTGTTTGTCGCCGGGTTGAAGCTGCCGCGCGGGGCGGTAGAGCGGGGCGCAGCGTTGGCCGGCGTCGGTGCGCTGGCCATCTCCGTACCGTTGAAGACCACGATCACGTCGGCGTCGGCCACGTCAGCGGTTGCGCTCGGCGCGGTCGCGCGGCGCTCGGCGTCCGTCATGCGGGCGCGGGCCTGCGTGTTGCGGGCTTCGACTTCGCCAGCGATGCGCTGATAGGTGCCGCGCGGTCCGTCGCCTGTGCGGCGCAACTCCTGCTCGGCAGCGGCGCTCTTGGCCTGCAGCTCTTCAAGCGGGCGAGTCAGCGCCTCGCGCACATGGTCCTCGTTGATGTCGAAGTCCAGGCCGTTGAGCGTGGCCATCGCCTGCTCTGCGGTGCTGCCGTCGGCCATCTCGCGCGCCACGGCGTAGGCGTTCGCCCAATAGCTCCACTCCTGCTTCGCTTGCGCCTTGATGGCGCCGGCCGTTTCCAGGCTGCCGCCCTTGGCGAAGCCCTCGATGTTCTGGATGCCGTGCTGGATCTCATGCAGCAGCACAGACAGCGCCGTGTCCAGTCCGCCCGCGTAGCTGTACGGGTCGCGGATCTCGATGGTGTTGTCCGCCGCGGAGTAAGTGCCGTCGGCCTTGGCGTTCTCATTCACCCGCACGCGCACCGCCTGCAGGGCAGGGTAGGCGGCGAACAGTGCGGGGTGGTCCAGCACCTTGCCCAGCGGCACGCCGTTCGAGCGGCTGGCCGCCTCGTCGAAGAGGTCGGCGTAGGTGTCCGGGTCGCTCGGCTCGGTGCGCAGCTTCGCGTCCGCGTCGCTGATCTCGAACCGCCACTTGCCGTCGACGCCCTTGAACCAGCCGGTGGCCTGGCGCACGGCCTCGGCATCCTCGCCCGCCTCGAGGCGCGCCTTCGCGGTGTCGAGCGCCATCGTGTCGGCAGTCGCGGCCTGCGGGCCGGCGAACTGGTAGAACTGCTGGATCTGTTGCGCTACACTGTCATCAGGGTCAGCGGTTGGCGAGCGAGTCTCGCCAGAAAGTTCGGCAGCGTCAGTCCTCGTGCCGGCACCATCTGGCCCTTCTTCGTTTTCGTAGGCCGTAAGCAGCCAGTGCTTTGCCTGGCCATCCCACTGAAGGCGAACCACCGCGGTGTGGTCTTCGTTGGCGAGCACGACGCGGTTCTTGCCCGCGCGCTCGACCGGCAGCGCCGCGACAATACCCTGAAGGTTAGCGATGACCTCGGGGTGCTTCGCAGCAATTTTCGCAAGCCCATATCCCCCTTCGTAGTCGTTTGCGGCGTCGCCTTCTTTGCCCCACACCAGATCGATGTCGCCGATCTCCGGGTGCGACAGGGCAGCCACCGCTTCGCCGGTTTGCTCCTGCATGAGGCGCGCGACGGCACCCTGTGCGTCGCCGCGGTACTCGTTGAAGATCGGGCCGAAGGGGCCGGCGCTCTGCCCCGTCTGGTACAGCACCGGCCCGTTCTTCGCCTCGCGCACCATGCCCTCGGCCACCGAGAACACGCGGCTCTTGCCCTTGTTCTCCTTGAAGCCGAAGCGCTTGTAGAAGGCAGTCAGGCGCTTCTTGTTGCCGCCGAAGTCCGCCGATGGCGTGAGCGCCAGGTGCTTGCCGTTGGCGTCAGCCCAGGCGACAAGCTGTTCCATCGCCCGGGTGCCGGCGCCGGCCTCGCGCGCACCCTCGGGCACGACGATCTTGGAAACCGTCACGACGTCGCCGCTTTCCATCAGCGTGAAGTCGATGCCGGCGTCGCGCCATGCGGAGCGCACGGTGTCGAGCGGCTGACCGACGCTCGCCTGATCGAACTGCTGCCCGCCCGCCACGGTCTCGGCCACCGTGCGAAGCCGGTACTTCTCGAACAGCTGCTCGGGCGTCATCCCGACGCGCTGCGCCATGCTGCCGAAGAACTCGCCCACCAGGGTGGCGTAGGCCTCGTTCACATCCGGGCGGAAGCGGTTGATCGCGTTGAGCTCGTCGCGGATCGTGTTGCGCACGGTTTCAACTTCCATGCGCTCGGCCAGCGCGGCGCCGGTCTGCTCGATGGTGCCCCCCAGTTCCTGCTGCAGGCGCTCGACCTGGCCCTGCAGGTACTGGCCGGCCTCGGCGCGGCTCATGCCGTCGGGCTCGGTCTTCAGGTGCTCGAGCAGCCCGTCGGCAAACCCGGTCGGGGCGATGCGCGCGGCGAACTCGGCCACCGGGATGCGCACCAGACCGCCCGCGTCGATCGCGTCCAGCAGCTGCTCGGCTACCGCGGGCGACACGGCCGCCAGTTGCTCGGCCACGCCGGACTGCATCAGCACGTTGGCATCGATGAACACGTCCGTCACCGGGCCGTCTTCGGTCGCCTGCTCGACGAACTGCTGGAAGGTTTCGGGACTGGTCTGCGTGAGCGCGGCGGCGCGCGAGAATTGCACCAGCTCGGCCAGGCGCCGCGCCATGTTGTCGGCCTGCTCTGCCTGGCGCTGCTCGCCGGCCGCGCGGCGCATCGCAGCGTCGATGCCCGAGATGATCGTGGTCTGCCCAGCCGTGCCCACGATCGTGGCGATCAGGGTTTGTGCCGCGGCGCTCGGGCGCTCGGCCAGGTAGTCACCGAAGGCCTTGCCCGCGTTGGCGTCGATCGCGGCCCACTCGTTCAGATCCTGCAGAATGGTGGCGACCTGCTCGCCGGGGATCTCGGCGGCGATCTGGTTGGCCAGCATGCGCGGCAGTGAGGCGCCGGCCTTGAGGTCGCCCAGCAGCTTCGTGACCGGGATCAGCTCGGTGGCGTACTCGATCAGGCCTTGCGAGGCGCCGAAGGTGAGCGCGGGGCCGACACCCAGGCCGGCGTCGCGCGCCTTGCCGTACTCGGCGCCCGCGACTGGCAGCGTCATCCCGGCCAGCGCCGCGCCCTGGCCGCCCGGGGCGAACAGCAGCGGCAGGCTGGCGAGGTTGCGCGACAGCGACGACAGGCCGGAATACCACCCGCCCGACAGCACGCCGTTGGCCTGCGGGGTCCAGCGCTTGGCCTCGGCCTCGATGCCTTGCCGGTAGGCCGACAGGTCGCGCGCGATCATGCCGCCCACATCCGTCGGCAGCACGCGCCCGGCCAGTGGCTTGGTGGCGAACTGCAGCAGCTCGGCCGCACTCTGGCCGAAACCCACCACGCCCGCACTGGCATCGTACAGGCCGCCCACCATCGCCTTGCCCGAGTTCTTGAAGAGGGTTGCCACGCCCTCGATGCCACTCAGCGGCTCGAGATCCTGGTGCGCCAGCTTGGCGAACTCAGGATCCATCATCTGTCGCGCGAGCACGGGCGAGCGGCCGAGAATGTCCTGCATGTTGCGGATCCGCTCGCGCCGCTGCACCTCCTCGAAGTTGCGCTCGACGATCTCGACCGGCAGTCCGGTGGATTTGGCGAGCCCCTGCGCGGAGGCGGCGCGCTCGGGCTGGATCTTGGTCGCTATGTCCAGCACCGGCTGCATCGCGCGCTGCGCGGCCTGGCGCTCGCCGTCGAGGATCTGGTCGTAGATGTCGATGCTGGGTGCCGCAGGCGCGGCCGGCTGGGCCTGCTGTTGGTCGAGCAGGGTGTCGTAGATGTCGGACATGGAGGGCTCCGGTTATTGCGGGCGCCCAGCGGCGACCCACAGTTCGGCGATGCGTCGCTCGGTGACGGGCAGGCCGCGGCCTTGCAGCTTCGAGGCGATGACAGCGCGCTGGTTGGCCGGGATCTGCGCGACGCGCACCTCCTGACCGCCGACATTGACATAGGCGCGCGTCAGGTCTTCAGGCGCAGCCAGGCCGGCGATGACCTCGCGGTCGAACCAGCCGGTGCGCGACACGAACACCTTGTCCATCAGCGTGCCGTCGATGATCTGCTGCAGCTCGGCGCTGTTGGCCTTGCGCTTGCCCTGCAGGTCGGTGGCCTCGAACTGGCGCACGCGGTCGTCGACCAGCCGCTCGAACTGCGCGAAGGCCTTGACCTCGTTGTCGTTGGCCTTACCAGTTGCAGGCAGCAGGCCGGCGTCGATCGCGGCCTTCTTCACCCGGTTGGCCGTGGTGATGACCTCGAGGTGCTTGGCATCGGTGCCGACTTCGCCGCGGGCATCGTTGAGCAGCGCATAGCCCTTTTCGAGGTGCGCATCGTCCAGGTGCGGGCGAAACTCGCGGAAGAACTCGATCGGGCTCATCGCCGCCAGGCTCTCGCGCGGCATGCTCAGGATCTGCGCCCAGGCTTCTGGGTTATGCACCGCGCCGCCGGACTTGCGCACTGTGTCGGCGAAGCCCATCACTGCGCCCAACTTGTCGCCGGGGATCATGGCGCGCACTGACACCGGCAGCGCGCCCATGTTGCCGCCGTTGGCGTACAGCCCGCGGTAGGCGGTGTCGAGCGCTTCGTCGGTGGCCTGCTTCTCGGCCGCCTCAATGTCGCGGTACTGCTTTTCTGCCGCCTCCTCGGCGGCCTTCAGGCGCGCGGGGTTGCCGGCAAGCAGCGGATCGCCGCGCAGATCGGCCTTGATCTCGGCCAGGTTGGGGCGCTTGCCACGGCCGGCGCCTGCGCCGAACTCGCGCACGCCGCGCTCGACGTAGTTGCGCGTCTCCTCGGGCGCCGCCTGCAGCCAGTTCGGGCCGTGCTCTTTCACCGCCCTGTCCAGGTTGCCCGGCCCCCAGTTGTACGCGGCCAGCGCCTTGGACACGTCGCCGTCGTACTCGCGCGCCATCGCCGCCAGGTAGTCGCGGCCCACGCGGGCGCGCTCCTCGGGGCTATCGTCGGCCGCCGGCTTCACGCCGTAGCCCGGGTCGCGGTTGGTGCCGTCGAGCACCTGCATCTCGCCCTTGGCCGTGCCGTACTTTGTGGCCGGCCCCTCGATCAGCTTGCCGCTGGCGTCGTACCGGCGCCCGCCGCTCTCGATGCCCATCACGATGTTGGTCAGCCGGTCCATGTCGCCCGGCACGATCTTCGGCGCCCAGCGGCCCATTACCTCGGTGGCTGCGCTGATGCCGACGCGCATGTCCATTTCCTTCGTGATGAGGCCGGTGGTCTGCAGCAGATCGTCGGCTTCCATGTCCTTGCCGTAGCGCTTCAGGTAGCGGTCGGCATAGGCCACGTCGTTCTTTTCGAGCGCGGCAGCGATGGCGGTCTTGTGCGCGTTGCTCACCATCTTGCGCGCCTGCGCGTCGGACCACTCCGCGCTCTTGCCCTGCAGTTGCGCCGCGTCGTAGGTCGCCGCGCGGATCGAGGTGATCGCCTCGTCGATGACTTCGGGGTTGTTGTAGTTCAGCCCGATCTGCTGCATGCGGGTGGCGACGGTGCCCTCGCGCACGCTCAGGGTGTAGGTGCGGAACTCGTCGGCCTCGTGCTTCATCGCGCCGGCACGGAACGCAGCGCGGCGCTTGGCGATCGCCTGCCCGAAGGCCTGGCGCTGGTAGTCGTTGCCCAGGCCCGCGCCGATACTCTCGATCGCCTTGCCGAACTCCTCGTCGTACTCGTCGGCCAGCGGCTTGCCGCTTGCGCGCTCCAGCGCCGAGATCCCGCGCTGGTTGGTGTAGCCGGCGTCCTTGTCGTAGGCCAGCCGCATCTCGGCCTCGAGCGCCTTGTTCAGCGCATCGTCGACGCGGAGCTGGTTGGCCTGCCTGAGCGCCTCGAGCTCCATGTCCATCGCCAACGCGCCCGCGCGCTGCGCCGCCTGGCCGAAGTTCGCGGCCTGCGCGCCGGGGTCGACGCGGGGCATTGTGGGCTGGATCTGCACCGGCTGAAACTGCGCCGGCATCTGCTGGAAGTTGTCGTAGGTCGGGACTCTCGGCACGGTCACATCCTCAGTTGCTGTCCGGCGTACCAGCGCGACGCCACCGCCGTGGCCGAGCCGACGAGCGAAGTCGCCGCCGACATGAAGGGACTGACACCGCCTGCGTCCGCGCGCGCCATCGTGGCGCCGATCTGCTGGTTGGTCGCCTGCGTGCGGTAGCCCCACGCGGCTTGCAGGGCGTTGCGCTGGATCGTGAGCGCGTCGGCCTCGCTCATGAAGTCGGTCGTGTTCAGGATGTTCTGCGGGGTGTCGCTGGCCAGATCGATACCGTTGGCCGCCATGCTCACGCGCTGCCGGCTCTTGAGTTGCCCGGCGGCGAGTCGGCTCGCCTGCTCCTGGCGCTGGCCCTGCAGCAGGGCGGACTTGGCGCCGAGCTCGGAAATCTGCGCGTTGATCTCGGCCATGCGCGCCTGATGCTTGAGGCTGTTCTTGGCCGAGCGCGCGGAGTAGTAGGCGCCCACCGCAGAAGACACGGCGCCCGCGATCGACATCGCGCCACCCGCGCCGCCGATCTGCGAGAACGCACCGCCGGACAACCCGGCGTCCTGCTGCGCCAGCATCGCCGACTGCTGGCTGCCGATGTTGGTGCCGTACTGGAGAGGCACCAGGAGACTGGAAAGCATTGGCGCACTGTCCTGATGATGGAATGCGCCGATGATGCGGCGCGCGCGAGGAACCACGCGCACCGCATGGGATAGGGTCCGGCTGCGGGAACGTGTCGCCTCACGGCGGCGGCCGGCGTCGCACCGGCCCGGATGGATCACCTCCTCTCAGGGTGATGCAATCAGCCGCCGATCGACACCTCAAGCGACATCGAGACGATGGTGAGCGGGAGCGGATCGGACTGGCGCACGCACACCTGGCCGTTGTCGGTCCAGCTTGGTGTGATCACGATCGGGATCTCCTCGGACTTGAGCGCAGGCGGCGAGCCGTAAGGTTCGGTCGTGCGCTGCTTGGCCTCGGTGAGCCGGTCGAACGACGGGCCGGCGAAGATGCCCGACGAGCGATAGACGCGCAGCCATGCCTTGTTCACGTTCTTCTGGCGCCCCTGGCCGAAGCCCTGGATCTCGAAGGCCAGCGGCAGCGTCTGCGCGTCGGCCTCGATCGGCAGGCCGATATGCACGACGCTGGCTTCCACCTCGAGCTGCACCGCGCCGCTCGACACCACGCGCGGCGGATGCACTGCGCCGTCGGCCAGGATCGACACCGTGCAGCCTTCCAGGTGCGACAGGCCGCTGATCGTGTCGGCCGGCGGCCCGTCGTAGGTCAGGCCCGAATCCACGAAGAACGCGTTTTCCTGCTCGCCGAAGAGCCGCGGCGCCATGCGCTCGATGTAGCGCACGCTCTGCCCGTTGATCGTGCGACGGACCACGGCATAGACCGCATCCTCGGCGCCCTCGGCCACGCAGGCGACCGACTCGAACGTGCCGGCGGTGTCGTGCTGGTGCCAGGCGCCGACCTGTTGCTCGGGCACGTAGGTGAGGCCTAGCAGCTTGCCCGACGAGGACACGAACCACGCCACCGGGGCCGGCGACTTCTGGAACGCAATGTCCTTGATGTCGAACCCGTCGAAGAGGTGCGGCGCCCGCAGCGACAGATCGCCCGTGATGTAGCCGCCGGCCTGCCAATTGTACGCAAGCTCTCGGACATGGCCCCCGCGGGCAGCGCCATAGAGCACGTTGGTGTTCACGATCACCGGCTGTGCGTTTCCGGCGCCGATGTAGGACTGCGGACGCACGGCCACACTGCTTGGCGTGATCGCGTCGGAATTCACCGAGGTCACCCGCCACTCGGCCGCGCCCGTCAGCAGCACCAGCGAGTCGAGCGGTAGCGCGTGCCGGATCGTGTTGGCCTCGCGCGCCGCGACCCGAAAGGCGATGGAATCGTCCTCCTTGCTCGGGATCGAGTAGGCCATGTCGGCCTCGGTGCCGGGGCGCGTCATCCAGATGTTCTGCGGCTGGTTGATCGAGCCGGCGAACACGCGCCGCTGCTCGAAGTAGGTCACCGCTGCCGGATAGTTGCCGGTGCCGACGAACAGATCCTTGTTGAGCGGTGGCGTGCGGCCGATGTCGGCGGTGATGTTGTCCTGATCTACGAACGGCGGCTGCGTGGCCTGCCCAACGTAACCGAACAGCCCGGACGATTCGCGATAGATCTTGTAGTAGTCGGCACCCGCGACCAGCGGCCACGACACGGTGTTCTTTGCGCCGGTTGCGAAGAGGTCGTTATTGCACGCGGCCTCGCTCGAGCGTGCCGACTCGCGCGCCGGGTCTTCCGTGCAGGCGGTGACGACGTAACGGTAGGTGATCGTGTCCGTGACGCCGCTCGGGACTGTTGCGACTGCGGAAAGCTGCGCAGTGCCGGCCGTGATCGCGGTTGCAATCAGGCCGGTCGGGATCTTCTCGTTGATAGTCGTAGGTGGACCTACGCTGTCGTCGATCGCGGCCGACTTGCGGAAGTCATCCAAGAAGGTCGTGCCGGTCGCCTGCCCGAGGTAGGAGTAAAAGCCCCCGGGGCGCTTCTTGTAGATGCGATACCCCGTCGCCTCAGAAACGCCGCTCCAGGTGATCCGGTTGGCCGCGCCGACGAGCTCGAGGTCGTTGGAAACGGAAACGGGCGCGGACGGGTTGGATTCCAACGTCGAGAGAACAGGAACTACACTCCCGGGGGGGATGCGCGCGCCGTAGAAAATCGTCGTGACCACATACTCGTGCGCGATCGGCGTGCCGCCCGTCGTCTGCCCGCCGCCCGGCGGCGATAGCTGTGGCGCAGTCGTCACGACGTCGAGCTGCCAGTCCAGCGCCCCCAGCCGGCGCAGTTCGCGCGGCGCATGGTTCGGATGCACCAGGGTGAGCACGTCCGCCGACTGGACGTAGTGGATGTCGAAGAGATCGGCCTCGGCGTAGGGGTTGGCGATCTCGTAAGGCACGGCGCCGTTCATCAGCGTTGCGCCCTGCGTGTGGAAGCGGAAGTAGCCGGCGCCGATCTCGATCACCATCGTCTGGTCGGTCGAGTAGGTGAAGGGGATCAGGCGCGTCTTCTTGGTCGAGTCCTTTACCGCGCGCACGAAGGCGAAGCCCGGGCGGTTGGCAATCGGCCCGTGCGGCAGGACGATGAAGTTGCGGCAGGTCGCCAGGCCGGTCTGGTATTTCACATCGTCGATTCGCCCGAAGAACTCAGGCGTCACCTCGCCGCCGCCGAACGAGCGCTGCAGGGTGCGGATGTTCGGCATCTCAGCGCCCCCAGGTGTTGAGCGTGGTCAGCGCGCCGCGGGCGTTGATCCAGTCCGGCGTGTGCTCGGGGCGCATGCGCCGCTGGTTGGCGTCGGACTCTGCCGCGCGACCGAACATCATCTGCGCCATCTGTGCCGCACGCTGCGCCATTGCCATGCCGGCGTCGCCCTTGAGAATCGGCCCAGCCAGGTAGGAGGCCAGCAGCCAGGCCAGCGCATCGACGAAGAGCGGGGAAAACTTGGTCGTGTCGGTGATGCGCGCGATGTAGCGCACGGTCGCCACCGGCTCGTTGGTGTAGAGCACGCCCACGCCGTTGGGCAGCGCCTCGCGCTCGTACTTGGCCACGCTGCAATCGTCACCTGCGCCCTCGGCGAACACGTCGAGGATCTTGATGGCGTCGCCCGGCAGCGCGTAGGCGTAGGCCCAGCAGCCGTAGTCGCCCGCGAACTCGGCCAGCGTGCTGCGCTTGGTGGCGAAGCCCCAGTGGTGCATCTCGAGCATGGTGTCGCGCGCCACCGGGTAGAAGCGCGCCGCGTGCTCGGCCTGCGCGGAGCCCTCGGGCGGGTAGAGGCTCGCCACGGTGGCGTCGTCGCCGAGCCGGGAAAGCGCGAGATTCACGATGTCGATTTCACTGGCCACGGTCGGACCCCATCAGAAAAACGGGGCGGGCGTTGCCGCCGCGCCCCGGAACCCATACTTCGGGAGGGAGAAGACTTAGACGAGATCGTCGGCGCCCTTGGGCGCCTGCGCCTCGCTGTCGGTGCGCGCGATCTCGGAGAAGGTCGTCGGCTCGCCGCCCTTGGCTTTTGCCTTGGGCTTCGGCTTGGCGGCCTCGGCCGCTTCCACCGGCTCGAACCACGAGGCCTTCGCCCCGTCCTCGGCCTCGAAAACGTCGCCCACCCGGCGCCGAGCGCCGCCGTAGAACCCCTGCTTAATCGCGCGTACCTTCATGGCTCAGTCCTCAGATGCCGTCGGCGTAGGCCTTCCACTTCGCCACGTCGTGGGTCAGGAAAGCATTGACCTTGCCGGCGGTGACAGCAGCCACGCCCGTGGTCTGCAGGATGCCCAGGAAGCGCTCGTAGGCGTTACCTTCCATCGGGATCGGGCCGGCGTACAGCACGGTCCCGGCTGCGATGCCCGAGCCGACAGTGAAGACCGGCGTGCTCAGGTGCTTGGTGCCGGTCGCCGGGTCGATCGCCGCGGTGGCGTCGGAGGCCAGGTGGAACTGGACGGTGCCGCCCGCGCCTGCGGCGATCTCGGTGTCGACCGTGATGACCAGGTGCAGCGGCTCGCCGTTGCCGATGTCGCGGGCGACGCCCAGGTCGATCTGGTCGCCGATCAGGTAGCTGCCGGCCGCGCCCGTGTTCAGGGCGACGGCATCGGCAAATTCGTTGCGCTCGTCGAGAATCATGTCGTTGCTCCTTGTCTTAGACCACGCGGGCTTCGGTGTTGTTGATGGCGTCGAGGCGCTTGACCGGGATGTCGTCGAAGGTCATCACGCGCTTGCCCGCCACGGTTTCCCAGGCCAGGTTACCGGCGATCTTTTCGAGGATGCCCAGGCGAAGCTGCTCGCGGATGGTGCGATTGACGTACCAGACGGCGCGGCCCTTCGACAGACTGGGGATGCGCTCGGAGGCCTGCACCATGAAGTTGATGAGCGCCTTTTGCGCGGCGGCGCGATCGCCCGCGGTGCCGTCCGTGGTGAGTGCGGACACGTCGATGTTGCAGACGCGCGCAGCGAAGCGCCAGTCGCGCACGGTCAGGCCGCAATCGTGGCGGTAGTGCGTGCGGTAGGCTTCCATGCGGCCGCCAGCGCCGTCGACGTTCTCGATGGTGACCTGGCCCTTGTCCTGCATGTCCAGGCCGGCGCGCGAGCCCTTCGGATAGATGCCGTGCATGGTCTGGTCGCCCCACACGACGAGCCAGATGGAGGTGTTGTCGGAGCCAGTGCCGCCCGCGCTCACGATGTTGTCGGCGTTGGCTGCGTTCAGGCTGTTGTAGCGCGGCGCCAGGCCGGTGAAAGCCTCGGGCTGATCGCCCTCGTTGCCGTAGATGATGGTCGAAGCGAGTTCCTGCGCCATGCCTTCGATATGCGCGCGATCTTCCGAGAGGCGGAAAGCGGCGGTGTTGCCGTTGAGGTCGGCCAGCGCCTTGTCCACCTCGGCGTAGGCTTCGAGCATGCCGCACGAGTCGGTGACTTGCGCAGTGGTGCTCTTGGTCGGCTGAACGCCGCCGTAGAGCTTGCGCCAGGTCGGGGTCGGCAGGCCGGTGCGGATGGTCGTGCGATGGCCGGTCGGCAGGTTGCCCTCGACGAAGTTCATGTCTTCGAGGATGGGGTTTTCCTGCGTGAGAATTTCGGCGATGACGTCGATCTTGCCGTCCGGATCAAGGCGCTTGGCCAGGTCCAGCAGCGTGGGATGAGAAGCGGCGAGTGCGCTCATGTTTTCGGCTCCTTATGCCTGATTCGGGAAAAGTCGTTTTGCGGGGTCCGTCGGCTGGCCTGCTGCGCCGCCGCGGATCACGCGGTCTTCACTGATTGCCTTGCCCGATCTGTAGAAAAACCGGATCACTTCCGGGTGATTCCCAAGGCCGGACTCGTTGAGCAGCGCTTTCAGTTCGGGCGTGCCGAAGGTGTCGAGAGCCTTGCGTGCCGTGGCCAGATTCGCCTCGATCGCATCGCCGCCGAACTCCTTGTCGGCTTTCGCCTGGCCGGCCCACTCGTCGCGCGCCTGCGCCAGCATCTCGGCCTGCTTCAACTGCGCCGACTCGGTGCGCTTGAGCGCGAGGTCGGCGAGCTTCTGCGCCTGCGACTGGGTAAGCCCCAGTTCCTTGGCGGTGGCCTTGATGTCGTCCGCCAGCTCGGTGTCGAGCGCCTTGCCTTCCTCGAACGCAAAGTCGGCGTATTGCTCGGGCACCTGCTCCTCGGCTTTCGCCTCGGTCTGCTGGCCTTCGCCCTGCTGTTGCTGCTGCTCTTGGGCCGGCGGGGTCGCCGTGGCTTGCGCCTCGGGTGCGACCTGGCCGGCCTCGGTCGATGCGGGCGCCTCAGTGATCGTTGTCGGCTGATCCGTCATCATCGTTTCCTGCGTCATGCTTTTGCTCCTCGAGCATTGCGGTGTACTTCTCGGGGCAAGCGTCGTGGATCTGTGCCATCAGCATCAGACCGACATTGCGCTGGCCCTCGAGGAAGAACGTTTCGGAGTTCCCGGTGAAGCTCGAGCGGAACACCCCGGTGCGTTCCAGCAGGCGCCACATGATCCGGCGCCCGCGCTTGTCATCCATCAGCCACTTGAAGTCGTCCCGGTCGCGCTGCGAAACGAAGCGCGCGTGCTGCTCGGCTTTGGCTTTCTTGCGCTCCTGGCCGCGCAGATCGAGAGGATCGAAATGACTCATGGGCGCACGGTATCGCGCAGCCCATAAACCACGCGCACCCCTACGCCTTGCCCTTCACGCGCTCGAAGGTGCGCAGCCCGCCCAGGCCCAACATGCCGGTGAGCAGCACGAGCAGGGTTTCGTTGTCGATGGCCGGAAGCGGCGGCACGGTCGCGCCGAAGAGCGCCACGACCCACGGCAGCAGGGGCTGGGCGATGAACTGGTAGGCCAGCCCCGCCACGCAGCACCAGCCGGTGGCCGGCCGCCAGCCGCCGCGGAACAAGTCGGTCTGCACCTCAGCCTTGTTGATCTCCATCTGCCCGAGCGCGAGCCGCACCTCGGCGTCGAGCTGGGCGAGGTCGCCGCGCTGGCCGAGCTCGAGCGCGCGCAGCTTGGCTTCGGCTGCCTGCTGCGGATCGGGCAGCACCTTGTCGATCACGGACACGACCGCGGGGATCAGCGCCTGCCACATGTCACACCCCGAAGGCCGAGCGCAGCAGGATGCGCGGCCACAGGAAGGTAAGCGTGAACCAGGCGTCGAGGTTCGCCCGCGCCACGGTTTCGACCGCCTGCGACCAGCGGCAGCAGTCAATCACGACCGGGCGGGAGTGCGCGGCCCGCCACGCATCAAGTTTCGTCACGGTTGCCGGCATGTTGCATCTCCTCGAAGTTCTGGTGTCGGGCCTGCTTCCATCTGCAGCCGTCGACCATCGGTTTGACCTTGGCGCACTTGTGGCTCCAGGCGGGATAGAGATACTGGCTGATGCGGTTTGCGCACTGCCGGCAGGCCATCGGCAGCTCCTGGTAGCTCATCACGCGCCGATCAGGTTGTCGGCGATGCGCCGCGCCCAACCCTTGCCGAAGTGCTGCCAGGTCGGAAGGCTGGTCATGAAGCGCAGCCGCGCGCCGTTGAAGCGCTTGGCGAGCAAGTGCGGGTCGGCCATGCGCGCCGCAAGCAGGGTCTTCGGGCCGATGATCCCGTCGGGCTCGGCCTCGGCCGCGAGTTGCAGCCACTTCACCGCCTGGCGCACGCCGGAATTGACCGCGGCGTCGAAGAGGTCGAAGCGCACCGCGTCGGGCAGATATTCGGCCTGCACCGCGTCCCAGTAGTCGCGCCGATAGATCTGCTTGGCGCGCTCGAGCGTCAGTCCGGCGATGTCCTCGTCGGGGTATGCGCGCTTGCTGATGCCGTACTTGGTTTCGCCGCCAGGGTCGCGGGCGTCATTGACGTACCCGCCCTCGTGCCCGATCAGCTTCTCGAAAGCCACATCAAAGTTCATCGCACTCTCCGTTCTGCGATTCGCCGCCCCCACTCGCGCACCTGGTCGGCCCCGAAGAGGCCGATCGAGGCGCCCAGGAAGGTGGCCCAGCCTTGTGTCATCCCAAGCGCTTCGACCAGGTGCGCAACGCCCAAGGCGATGGCGCCGCACAGCATCGCCTCGAGAAAGCGCCGCACCCACCGCGGCTCGCGCCCGTCGTACAGGATGCGCAGCAGCGCCACGATCATGGCCAGGATCGCGGCGCGGAACGGTTCGGGGGCAGACTCGAACAGCTTGGCCAACGTCGTACTCTCCTCGTGCATCCGCCGGGCCTCAGCTCGTGTAGCCGCTGAAGGACTGGATCACGTCCGTCAGCGCGTTCTGCCCGCCCGTGTCGGCTGCGGCTAGGTTGCGCGCGGTCTGCGCGCCTTGTGCCATCTGCTCGGCCTGCGCCTGCTGCTGGGCGGCCTCTGCACGCTGCTGGCGGATCAGCGCAACCTTGTCGTCGGCTACGATCAGGCGCGGATCGACGCCCAGCATGTCGCCGTAGATCTCGGCGTACTGGTCGGCGTCGAAGCGGTCCAGCACCTCGGGCTTCATCTGCGCGACCATGCCCAGGTTGCCCACGTAGCGGTCGATGCTGTTGGTGCCCACCGCGCGCTGCGCCTGCGCCAGCATCGAGACAAATTCGACGTTGATCTCCACGCCCTGCATCTCGGGCGGCGGCGGGGGTAGGGCGCCTGCGCGCACCAAGCGCGCGAACGTCATCTCGATGAACGGGTCCAGCAGCTCGTTGTGCAGCCGCTCGAGCACCGGGCCGAGCATCAGCAGCTTTTCCTCGTGGCGCTCGGCCACTTCGGTGGCGGTCATGTTGGTTCGGTCTGAGCCCGCCAGCATCAGGAAGAGGTCGGCGTAGAACGTCGAGCGCACGCGCTCGCGCACATCCTGAATGTCCATCAGTAGGTGGTTGAGATCCAGCCGCACCTCGAAGGCCGTGCGAATGCCGCCTGTGGGCGAGGCCGTGTCGACGAAGCTCACGCCACCGGGCAGGGTGTCCAGGTCGCGGTTCTTCATCGACGTGGGCACCTGCAGCGGGGGCTTCGTCATGTAGTCGATGCCCTGCGCCTTGCGCAGCTGCTCGTGCTGCAGTTGGCGGATGTCGCCCAGCGCTTCCATGCCCGGGCTGTTGCCGTAGATGTCGCCGCCCGAAGCAGCCCAGCGCGGCACCAGCGCCGGGAACTGCTCGAAGCCGGACTCGGACAAGTAGCGGCCTGCCTCGCACCCCGGCTCGAAATAGACCGACTTCCACGCCATGTTTTGCGCGTCGCGCTTGGTGGCGTCGCGGTCGCTGCGCGGCTCGATCGCGTGGATCACCGGCACCCAGGCGTCGAGGTTGCCGCGGTCGAACAGGGTGCGCACCGCCGGACTCACCTTGTCACGACCGAACTCGCCCACCATCTGCGCCACCGTCAGGTCGAACTCGCGGTAAAGCGTCTGGACCTTGCCGCGGTAGTCGGAGGCGATCGCGTACTCGCCCGCGGTCAACGTGTGGTGATGGATCACGCTGTCGAAGTCATCGACGATGATCGAGGCCGACGTGCCGTAGGCGCCCAGCTCCTCATACATCGAATGCAGCGCGCGGTAGGTGTTCGAGCGCGCGAACACGTCGAGCACCAGACGCTGCACGTCATGCAGCCAGACCTTGACGGGCTCGCTGGCCATCATCTCGGGGTCGGCCGTGGCCAGGCGGAACCACGGTCGCGCCGGGCTCGTCATGCCCGCCATCATGCCGGCGGCCAGCACCCGCAGCGCGCGCGTCCCGGTCGAGTCGTAGATGTTGTTGTGGCGCTTGTCGCCCTTGTTGCGGTCGGTCGTGAGGAACCGCCCCGAGCGCGGCAGCAGGTAATCGCTGATCTCGCGCCAGTGCGTGAGCCAGCTCGAGCGCTCGGACTTGAGCGCGCCCCACCGGGTGAAGAGCTTGTCGCGTTCGGGCTTGCTCATTTCATTGCCCGAGTAGCGTTGATTTGCCAAGCGAGAGCGAGCCCGTGTCCACGCCCTGCGGCCCGGTCAGCATGGTGCTGCCGGCGCCCTCGGCGCGCTTGTTGCTGGCCATGATGCCGGCAAGATCGGGCGTCTTCGCGTTCGCGCGGTTGAACTCGCGCTCGGCCTGCTGCTGCTGTTTCTGCGCTTGGGCCTCGGCCGAGCGCATTGCCTTCTTCTGCGCGTCGGACTGCTTCTTCGCCGAGTAGGTGGACGCGGCGGCGCCCACCACGACGGCGGCCGTTATTGCTCCAGACATTTCGGTTCTCCGGTGATGGTGATCGACTCGCACGCCTGGCGCCGGGACAGCAGCCGGTCGGCCTCGTCGGTGAATTCGTGTTCGGCCGCTTCGACGCTCACGGCATCGGACGGAAACAGCATCGTCACGAAGGTGTCGGCGTGCGCCAGAAATGCCTGTTTGCGCCCGGCGCTGGCCGGCAGCACCTGGTAGCCGTTGATCTCGATCGTGCCCGCGCCCACGAAGACGGTGACGTGGCCCGAGATCACCAGCATCGTGGCGCGCTTGATGTGCGCGCCGGTCAGCAGCACGCCGGCCGGGATCTTGATCGTGCGGGCGTACATGCCGCCGTGCAGCACATGGTCGGTCGGGATCTCGACCTGTTCGAGCTCGGCCGTGCGCGCCTCGAGCTGGCGCACCTTGTCGATCGCCTCGGGCGTCATCGGCGCAATGGCCGAGCGCGTTGCCGGGATCATTCGAGCCCCCGGAAGAACACCCGCGACGTTTCGCGGTAGCCGCAGCGCGGCAGGATCTGCGCGAGCCGGCCCTCCACGGGTGCGCTCACCAGCAGGCCGACGGCGCCCTTGTCGTGCGCCAGGTGCTCGGCCTCGGTCAGTAGCGCGAGGCCCGGCCCGCCCTTGCGCTCGGCAGCGGTGACGAACACCGACTCCGTGGTAGCCACCAGGCGCCCACCGAAGTGGGGCAAGGGAGCGATCAGCAGGGTGAGGAAGCCGACGATCTCACCGTCGTCGCGGAAAGCACCCAGCATGTGCATGAGGCCGGCCGCCTCCATCGCCTTGTACTGTGCGAGGTCAGCGTGGCGCACAGTCGGCCCAAGCTCGGGAATCGCCGACTCCGCGGTGTACTCGGCCAGCAGCGCGTCGCAGTTGGGCGCGCGCTCGAGATCGGCAACGGTGCAGGGGCGGACAGTGGCATTCATGCAGCGACGATACGGGCGCACGCACGAACCACGCGCACCCCGTCAGTGCATGGCGCGATAGGGGTCGTAGTCGCCGCGGCTGCCGCGGTCGTTGCGGTAAGCGTCGAGCGGGTTGCGCTTGACGACGGGGAAGGCGAACGAGAGCACGAGCGCGTCGGCACGGTTCGGTGACGGCACGCCGCGCGCCTTCATGTCCTTCTTGCTCTCGATCTGCACCTTGCCGTCAGCACGCGGCACGATCTCGGGCGCCTGGAGCTCGTCACGCAACTGGGGGTCGTCGGGCAGCGCACCGCCGGACTTCAGCCAGTCGCGCGCCGCCTTCCACATTTCGGCGCGCTTGTTGAGGCACCCGATGTCTGCGGACGCCCCCGCGAACCACACCAGCGTCCAGTCGCGCCCCATGCCCTGGCCGGCCGACACGATGCCGGTGCCGTAGCCGGCGTCGACGAAAACCGCGTCGGCATTGTGCTCGTCCTCGAGGTCGGCGACGACGCGCGCCGCCACCAGGTCGTTGTCGTTCTTCGGCATGGTCCGCAGGATTCGGAAGGACAGGCCTTGCCGCAGGCCGATGGCGAACTCATCGTCGCCCTCCCAGGCCGGGTCGACCGTCAGGATCTTGGGTGCAAACTCGTACTGCTCGAGGCGTAGCACCTTGCCGTAGGCCGCGGCCACGTCGGCCTCGCCAATGAACTGGCGCGCGCTCATCGACGGGAACATGCCGCGCACGCGGACCTTGAAGAAGTCGGAGTCCTCGCCGTAGTCGGCTGCCCACTTGGCGATCTGCTCCTTGTTCGTGCCTTCCACGGTGCGGCTGTCGATCTGGCGCGCCTTCCACCGGTGCTTGAACCGGCGGAAGCACTCACGGAAGCGCCCAACGTTTCGCGTCGGGTTGCCGAAGGCGATCCATATGATCTCCGTACCCTCGTCGGTCAGCGCGCCCTCGGCCACCTCCCACACCTTGTCGGCGATGGCCGAGGCCTCGTCGAAGATCAGCACGATCCGCTTGCCCTTGTTGTGCAGGCCGGCGAACGCCTCGGTGTTGTGCTCGGACCACGGCACGAAGTCCGCGCGCCAGGTCTTCGCGTGGTCCTTGTCGCGCACCGCCACGCTGGTGGCCTGCACGTCGAGCCAGTGCGAGGTGATCGACAGGCGCTGCCATTTGCCCACCTCGGGCGCAGTCTTCGTGCGCAGCTGCGTGTCGGTGTTCGCGGTGATGACGACCTTCGTGTCCTCGCAGGTCGAAACCGCCCAATTCACCACCATGCCGATGCCGGCCGACTTGCCGATACCGTGGCCGGACGCGCGTGCGATCATAAGCGGCTGGTGGCGCGTGGCCGGGTTCTGCAGGTGGTCACGGATCTCGGCCAGCATCTCAGCCTGCCATTCGCGCGGCCCGTCGTAGTCGGCGAGCTCGCCGTGGCCCCAGTCATAGGCCAACTGCACCCAGCGCACCGGGTCGTGCGTACAGGCCGCGGCCAGCTCGACGAGCTCCTGCTCGGGATCAGCCATTGCGCGCGCGAGCTCGTGCCAGTCGTTCGGCCAGGGGGCCGGTGACGTTCAGGTCGACGGCCGTCTTCTCGCCGTACTTCTGTGGGCACCACTTCGCAAGGAGCTTCATCCGCGTCTCGACCTGGAGCTTGCGATGGCCCAGCATGTCCGCGCGTTTCACCTTGTAGCCGTCTTCTGTTTCCTCGTGCTCTACACCGATCACGGGCGTGTTGGCGATCTCGAGCGCTTCCTCGGCGATGGCGTCGAACCCAAGTTGCCGCGCGCGCGCGATGCGTGTGGCGAAGTCGTTATCTGCTTCGATCCAGTCATAGACCGTCCGCCACGCGGGCATGTGTGGATCGCGGCAAATCTGGCGCAGCGGCTCGCCTTCTGCCAAGCGCGTGCAGATCTCCGCGGCAATCTCAGGACGGTAAGTGCTTCGACTGTTCATGCTCCCGATTCTCCCGAACGGTGAGCCAACCACGCGCACCGCTACGCGCGGCGCCGGCACTGGCAGATGCCAGCGATCGTCGATTTGCTCACCTCGAACTTGTCAGCCAGTGCGGAGTAGGACCAACCCGATTCGTTCAGCTCTCGCACCAGATCCACCTCTGCGTCGGTCAATGCCGCGCCAGGGTGTTCGTCGCCGCGCCGGTAACGCGCCGCCTCCATTGCGCGCATTTTTTTACGCATTCGGTCCTCCTCGAACGTGCAATTTTTTGCTTCTCCCGTTTGTCCCGTTTCTTGCCCTTTTTTATATAACCTTCTCGTGTACACGAGATAGAGGTTCTATAAAAAATGCACTTAAATGGGACAAACGGGACAGCCCGCACTCAGCAACATGCAATTTTTTGCTTGTTTGTCGAAAAATGGTCGTTCAAGTCCGCGCCGCCGACTAATTCGTAAATTTCCACCTGTTCGCGCTTCACTCGGTTGAAATCCTGCTCGCGGCATTCCTGCAATATCTGCAGAATCGGTGCTTTCCCGTTTTGCACCAACGCGGCAACCCACGTCACTACGCCAAGCCCTGGCGGCCTTTTCCACGCCAAGTTGCAGTGCGTCCTGTACGCCCGTTCTATGTTCCGGCTTGCAGCGATCCACCTCACCGCGCCCGTGTCTGGATCAGCCAAGCCGTAAACGCCTGTCGTCATAGGTCGCCCCCTGTCACTCGCAAACCAACAAAGCCGCGCCCGGTCAGCCCGAGCACCCGCTGGACCGCCCCGAAGCCCCGCGATTGCAGCCGCCGCCCCAGGCTCTTCGCACTGCTGATAAACCGGATCTCCCCCCGCGCCTTTGCAAACGCCTCCCAGCTCGCCCACAGCTCGGCATTGCTCGCCACACAGTTCGGCCCCACCTCGCAACACTCGGCCAGCCATTCGGCCAGCAGGTCCATGTCGGTGCGGTACTCGTCGCGCGCGGCCTTCACAGCGCCCGGCGGGTTCAGCCCTTCGCGCTGGTACGCCAACGCCCCGGCCACGCACCAGCGCAGGATCCCCGAGGCCTCGGCCTTCAACTTGGCCGCGCGGTCGGGGTCTTTCTTCACCCCATTGTCCTGGTCGAAGTTGCGGGTGAAGGGCACTGGCAGCAGGCGCCGCCAGATAGCGTGGTCGTCCCCTTTGATGATCGGTCGATGGTTGGTCGGCATGAACGATACCCAGGTGGGCGTCACTTCGACCGTCGACTTCGAGTACAGCCCGCGCGCTGGTATCGGATCGCCGCCGGTCATGCTCTTGACCATGCCCTCGCGCAGCTCGCTCCCTTCGTCGGGCTCGCTCACATAGACGAACCGGGCGCCGCGTAGGCGCAACACATCCTCGCGCGCTGCGCCTGCGCTGCCGCCCATGCCACCGCCCGAGCTCAGGAAGGTGTCCGCGCTGGCGATCTTGGCGTGCTCGCCCAGCGCGTCGCGGATGGCCCCGATGACCGTGCTCTTGCCGTTCGAGCCCGAGCCATAGGGAATCACCAGGATGTCCTCCTTCGGGTCGCCCAGGATCGAGTAGCCCACCAGCCGCTGGAAGAAGGCCACCATCTCGGCGTCCCCGTGGAACACATCGCGCACCGTCGCCTCGAACAGCGGCGCCCGCGCGTCCTCTGCGTAATCCACCGATGTCACCACCGTGATGCGGTGCGCCGGGTTCGGCGCCAGCCTGGCGCCCGTGCGCAGATCCACGGCCCCGTTGCCCACCCCCAGCAGCATGCGGTCACGGTCGAGCTCGGCTACCGGGGTCATTACGCGCGGATCTGATCGCGCCAGCGTGACCATGTTCTTGGTCATCACCGCCCGCTGGCTCACCGCGCAGAACTTGAAGAACTCGGCCCGCTCTGCGTCGGACTCGATCAGCTTGGCCTCGTCGGGCAGCGCTCGGATCGTTTCCTTGGCGCGGTGCTCCATCTCCTCGTCGGCGATGCGGCGCCAATGCACGCCGGTCCATGCGTACCAGCCGGCCAGCTCAGGCACGTACATCAGCCCTTCGCCGTAGTGGTCCAGCATGCGCTCGGCGTTGCCGAACTCGGTCATGCCGCGCCTCGAGCGCTCCCGCTGCGCAGGCGCCTTGCGACTGCCGGCCATCGCCACGCGCACATCGGCCGCCGGCAGCGCGGTGTCGGTCAGCTCCTTGAACCTGGCCCGAATCAGCCCGGCCAGCTCGGCCCGCAGCGCGATGTCGTCACCGGCCAACTCGCCCGCCCGAGGCGCCACCACGTTGACAAGCTCGATCGAGTCATCGCAGCCGGCGATGATCGCCTTGGCGTCATCCAGGTCCGTGCGCTTCTTACTCAACCGTTCGGCGCGCTCCTTCTGCTTGCGCAGTCCGAAGCCCAGTTCCTCGCGCGGCGTGTCCATGCAGTCGCACAGCCACATTGCCGCATCCAGCGGCGTGGCGATTGCGAACGCATCGTCCAGCATGCGCGGCGCCCACTCGAGCACCACGTCAATCGGCGTGCGCTTGCCCTCACGTGCGTCGCCCATGTCGGCCACGCCGAAATCGACGATGCCTTCGGGCACCAGCGACAGATCCTCCTCGAGGTCGCGCATCAGATCGACCGACGCCACCCGGTAGCCGCCGCGATAGTCGCGCGCCGCCGGGAAGAGCGCCGGCACCCAGGCCGACAGCGACGCCAGCGCCGCAGCATTGACGCGCCCGAAGAAGTCGTCGTCCGCGGGCGCCTCGCGCGAGACTTTGGGCGCAGCCGCCCGGGCCGGCGCCTTGCCACGCACCAGGCCCACGTCTTCGGCCATCTGCTCGAACACGGCCACCGCACGGGCAACCTGCTCCTCAGTGATCACCGGCAGCTCGGCCGCCGGCATCGCCTCGAGGCCGCCCAGGAAGTCGACCCACTCATAGGGCGCCCCAGTGTCCGGGTGGATGTGGTACGCGACGAACTGCTGGCCCTTGCCCAGCACCTCGAGGCGGTGGCGCTCGCCCAGCTCGTCCTCGAACCAGGCGCCCGTGGCCTTGCCCCAGCCCTCGGCCGCCGCGCGATACGGCAGCAGGATCTTGGGCGCATGGCCCACACGCTCGCAGGTCACGCCCAGGTGCTCGTGGCACCAGGCCACGAACCGGCCCGCTAGCTCGCCGTCGGTCGTATCTACGTCGATGGCCGCGATCGGGTTCGCGCCCTGGCCGCACAGCACGCCCACACCGTGCGCCCGGTAGCGCGCCAGGTCGCCCACCCCCAGCCGCGCCGTCTGCCAACTGTCCAGCGCCGGGCGTTTGTGCCCGGGTTTGATCGGGATAATCAGGTAGCCGCCGCCCAGCAGGGCGCGGCCTTGCTCCTCAAAGAACGTCATACGAGATCCCCCACGCCGGCCGCCTCGAGCTCGGCCGCTTCCAGCCGCGCGCGCGCGCAATATCAACGTACGCGGCCTCGCGCTCGATGCCGATGAACCTGCGCCCTGTGAGTAGGGCTGCAACGCCCGTGGTACCGCTACCAGCGAACGGATCGAGCACCAAGCCCCCAGGCAGCACCGGGCGCACCAACTCCTTCATCAGCGTGGTCGGCTTGCCGGTGAGGTGGTGCTTGTCGTCGCGCTTGACCGTAGCCTGGATGCACCCGTCGAACGGGCCGTCGTGCTCGAGTTGCACCGCGGCACCCTTCGTGCCCCAGATGACGTACTCACACTGGTGCCGAAAATAGCCCTTGTGCGGTGCACGCGAGCCGCGCCCCTTGTCCCAGGCAATCACCCCACGCCAGAAGACGCCGCCGGCCTGCACCGCGTCGGTCATGACCGGCAACTGGCGCCAGTCCGTGAATGCCATGAAATAGCCGCCCGGCTTGAGCACGCGCACGGCCTCAGCGATCCACAAGGCGCTCCAGGCTAGATAGCTGCGCTGGTCGCGAGAGTCGCCCGAGAAAGACGGGTACCGCCCCTGGCTCGAGCTATGCGTGTACTTCGCGTCCGGATCCTTGCCCTTGTCGTCGCGGGAGAAGCCGCCGGAAGAGTAGGGCGGGTCGGTGATGATGGCGTCGATCGAGTTGTCGGCCATCGCGTGAAGAGCGGGCAGGCACTCACCCTGAATCAGATCCCAATCCCTCACGCCGCGCCCCCTTCGGAGAAATCCACATCGACGGGCACGCCGTCGCCAGCGTTCGGGTAGAGGTCCGGGCGCAGCTCGTGCGGGGTAACGCGCCAGCCGGTGGCCTGTGCGATCGGGATGACGCGGTCGGCCGGCACCACCGACCACTGACTTACTGCCCCCTTCGTCACGCCCAGCGTCCGCGCGACTGCAGCCGCCGAGCCGATGATCTTGCAGGCGCGTTCAAAAGCATTTTCCTGGTCCACTGTGCTCTCCTTGCTTGTAAATGCTCGGAGTATAGAAAAACTACACATCAGCGGTCTAGTAAATCTTGCCCTTGCGGGTTTAGCCCGGCTATACCATAGGAACTATGAGCGACCTACATCATTGGATAAAACGGGTCCGTGTCCACATGGGCCTGAGCCAGGAGAAGTTCGGCGAGCTCTTCGCCAAGACGAAGGGCAACGTGTCTGCTTGGGAGAACGGCAGGCACTCGCCGAGCATCGACCAGGTTATGCGGATGAGCGAGCTGTCCGGCTTGCCCATCCCAGGATCCGTGCGCGCCAACGTTGGCCCCGCTCCGGAGCGCACCGGCCGCGTGCCGCTTATCTCATGGGTTCAGGCAGGCGACTGGGCGCACGCCGCCGACCTGCTGCAACCAGGGGAAGGTTTCGAGTGGATCGACACCAGCGTCACCGTGCGCCCGCATACGTTCGCGTTGCGTGTCGAAGGCGACTCGATGGAGCCCGAGTTCGTGGCCGGCACCGTCCTCGTGGTCGAACCCGAGATGGATGCCTTCCCTGGCGACTTCGTCATCGCCAAGAACGGAGACGAGGCCACCTTCAAGCAGCTCGTGCGCGACGGCGCCGACTTGTACTTGAAGCCGCTCAACCAGCGCTATCCTATCAAGCCGCTCGGCACTGCCCGGATCGTCGGCGTCGTGCGCGAGGCCGTGAAGAGGTACAGATGATGAACGCTAAAACCGTGACACTGAACACCGAAGAGCTGCAGGAGCTAGAGCGGCATCACGCCAAGAAGGCGGCCGCAGGCATCGCTGGCGTGCTGTTTGTGCTCGGGCTAATTGTTGCGATCGGCGCCGGTTTGCTCGGCTTCGGCACGGCGGGCCTCGCTGCAGCGCTCGCGCTCGGGTTCGGCGCAATGGTCGCGGCCATGTACCCAATGATGAAGTAGCGCCGCCCGCGCCCCACCATCCCGCGCCCGCCTTGAGCGGGCTTTTTTTACGGCGTCAAGGTATAGAAAATGTTGACATCTGAAGTTCAGCCTTTCTATACTTTGCAACAGCAGTGAGGACAACGAACCAGGAGCGCAACGCCATGAAGCCCATCTTTCACTTCACCTTCGACGGCCGCCGCGGAGCGGTCTTCCCGCACGGTTCCGTGAGCTGGGGCGGTGCGTTCTTCCAGATCGAGGCCGCCGGTTCCGAGCTGCGCGCCGCCATCGAAGCCGCGCGCAAGTGAGGCCCGGCATGAAGCCCAACGTCTTTGAAGAAATCCTCGCCGCCGCGGCGTTCCTGTTGATCGCCGTCGGCCTTCCCACCATGCCCTACTGGATGCCCTGAGCCATGTACCTGCCCAGCCTCTCCAACGCCGAACTCGTGCGCCACGCCGAAGCCGTGCGCGACCCGCTCACCACGACCGACCTCGAGATCGAGCTGTGCAACCGCTTGGCGGACACCGATGACCTCGAGGCGCTGCGCGATCTAGCCGACGCCCTCGGCCTTGAGACGCCCGACGACTTCCAGGCGCTCAAGGAAGTGATGGCCGACTTCCACATCGACAGCCCGGCCGCGCTGCGCTCGAAGCTCGAGCGCTCCGACAAGTTCTACGACATCGCCAGCGACGCGGGCGACGTCTTCTCCCGCCTCAACGACCTCATCAACTCGACCCTGTAAGGAGCACCTCACCATGTCCCTGGAAGCCACCATCGCTGAGAACACCAACGCCATCCGCGAACTCATCGCGGCAATCCGTGCCGGCGTCCCCACCACGGCCGCCCAGGTCGCCGCCGTAGTGGCCGAAGCGCCTGCCGTCGAGAAGACCGAGCCCAAGAAGGAAGCCGCCCGCGCCGAAGTGTCGGACGCAGCCGAGCACGGCAAGACGGCCGCCCAGGCGGTCGAAGCGCTCGCCGGCCATGCCAACAAGCCGACCCCCACCGCCACCTACGAAGA
>Ga0194138_10000165_pt1 | contig 33399 bp, 34 predicted proteins | sample TARM_MetaG_T2_14_FD_134022 | JGI IMG/M metagenome (GOLD analysis project Ga0194138, IMG submission 134022) | Freshwater microbial communities from Pennsylvania, USA, analyzing microbe dynamics in response to fracking - TARM_MetaG_T2_14 (version 2) | ecosystem: Environmental > Aquatic >...
CTTTGTTAAAGAAATTTATCAATGGGCCAGTTTGCATAGATATACTGCTATCAAATATCTGTCTTCCAGACACTGATGAATCCATTAATAATTTTGTTATCTGCCATATTCCTGGAGCAAGCCTTTCTCCTACGGAACCAACCTTTGTAGTTGTAGTGACTACTACATCTTGCTCAATAGCATTAGCATCTGATTCACTTGTTATATCTACATCTTGATAATTAGATACAGAATCATCGATGTTTTCAGGAAGCATAGCTTGATTTCTTCCTGAATTAACAATTCTACCTTTTAAAGTACATTGTTCAGATAAGAACGGAAGTGGATTTACGGCAACTCCTCCTTTTCTTATTTCAAAATGTAAATGTGGGCCAGTACTTCTTCCGCATTTCGGTTTATCCGTAGGAGCACCGCCTGAATAAGCTATTAAATCACCTTCTTTAACAGTTTGTCCTCTTGTAACAGATGTATTATGAAGATGCATGAAAATCAAATCATAATAATGACTTGATTCATAATAATATCTCAATTTTAAATACAACCCAGCTCCGTTAGCTTGAGTTGAAATTTGAATAACCTTACCTCCAATTGGAGCAAGTATCTTGCTATTGACTGGTAATGGAATATCAATTCCGCTGTGCATTCTTCCATGTCTCATTCCAAGAACAGAAGAAAGATTCAAAACAGTCTTTCCTGCTAACCAACCTTTTTTAAATACTGGTATCATAATTTATCTAAATTTTGGTAGTTCAATATGAATACCGTCCTTTATAACATAACCTTCATTAAGAACAGGAACCTTTGGTTTTGTTGGATTTTTACCCCCAATTGGAGCATATTTATCTCTATTAGTATTTTGTTCAATACCAGAAGAAAAAGCTTCATTTTTCTTATTTTGGTTTGAACCTCCTCCTCCGTTATTTCCATTAGCTCCTACGGCAGTACCAGAAGTGTTTGAAGTTACTTCTGGATATAATTCAGCATATTTAGTTCTTCTGTCTCCCCAATCTTCAAACACGTAATCGGGAACTACTTCAATGTTTGCTAATTGCGAAATTACTCCCTTCAATATAAAATCAAGTGAACGATTTATAGGAGCTGTAAATACATCAATCTGATTAGTGGAACGTCTCAATCTATTTATAGGACTGTTGTAAGTTCCACCTTTCATATCAGCATCCCTTATATCTCCTTGTTTGCCCATACTTTCAGTATTAGCAAAAATTTGACTTTCTCCCCAAACAGTTGACGTATTGAAAAACAAAGAATTATCATCCGTTATAAGTTTCATCAAATCTTTACCTGTAACAGTAACACTTCCTTGTCCATTAGCATTTTGATTAACAGATACATTTTCAACCAACCCTATCATATCGAATACTTTAGAGCCGTTTGCTTTTTCCATTTCCAAATCTTCAAACGAAATGAACAATAAATCATTAGACTGAATTAACCAGTTGAAATAATTATGTTCCATTGAAATCATACCACCTTTATGGAAAAAGAACTCTCCAAATTCATAAACGTCTTTCTGAGAAGCAACTCTATCAATGTAAGAAAGTTTTTTATTATTTTCTTGCATTTTAGTTTCAACTTCAACCAAATCTTGAATTGAATTAATTATCGGAAGAGTTATTGAAAAAGTTCCTCCCGAAGCTGAAACATTGGTGGCTACATTTATTATGAATTTTGAAATATTGATAAATTTGTTATTATTTGAACGGTAAAAACTTTTTGTATCATTCAAATTGCCGGCATAATATAATGACTTAAACCATCCATAAACAGAACAAGTTGGAGCTAATTTCTTTGTAGAACGGTCAATGATATATCCTTCGTTTTGAATTATATTTTGTATAGATTCGTTAGCAAAAGCATACAAATCTTCTAAATTAGTTTGAAAATTTGTTTGAGAAATTGCTAATTCATATGTAACTAATTTAGCTTCTATTTTAAGAGTACAAGGACAAGGAAGTACCATATCAGTTTTCAAATCACTTTCAGTTACTTCCTTTTTTCCTAAACTCTTAGCATATTCAGCTTTTTGTTCCAAAGACATTTGAGAAAAAATTAGCTTTCTGTTGTATTCAAACAAATCATCCACGGAAATTACATTTGTGTATATGTAATTCACTTCCATGAAATCTGCTAATGTTTTAGCCTTGGAATTATGATGATATAAAGTTAAAAATTTCATTGTTTAAAATACTTTTGTTTTTAAATAATCAAAGAAGCTCTGCTGCCCTGTTATAAATTTTTGTAAATCTGTTACTATGTTTTCCAAAACAGAAACTCCTGAATAAACTCCATCGCTTAATGTAATCAATCCTTGAGTAAGCTCGGAAGTGTAATTTTTAACTTGCAAAGCATATTCATCTTTATTAGAGCCTTGGAATGTTTGAGCGTTTGATAATGTAGCTCCTGCTTGTCCTTTAGTTATTCCTTCCCAAATTGATTTTCTCCTTTCTGGACTTTCAATGCCTTGAAGTTGAGATTGAATCATCCAATATCCCATAGGAGTATCATAACCGCCATACATATTGGTCAACTTCTGCATATTTCCTCTATTTATCATACCCATTTTTTGAGGGTCATGTAAATATTGGTCAATCAAATCCGTTCTTCCTCTAGTTTCAGGGAACATCTCTTCAACAGTACTATACAGAACAGCTTTCATTCTATCATTCTGAGGATTGATAAGCTGATTTTGCACTGTTTTTATATCACCTGAAGTCCTACTATCAACCGTATAATTTTTCAGCTTAGCAAATGCCTCTATGTCTCTGTTAGCAGCTCCGTAACTCGGCTTGTCTTGAAATCTCATATATTGAGACATCAAGTCTTGTTGCATGCCAAGATACTCTTGAACTCTAACATAATTGCCTTGAGAAACTCCGCTGTTTTGTACTCTGGAAAGCCTCTCAACTAAATTAGAAATAGCATCTGTCGCATTAACTCCATACCTATCAAATTTTCCAGCTTCTCCTAAAGAACCGCTACTCAAAGAAAACACTCTTTCAAGAGCTTCTTGTAAATATGATTCTTTAACGCCACCTTGAGCAGTACCTCTTTGTTTTATTCTTCTTTCCGAAGATTGAGCAAATTCAGGAACTGATAGTCCCATGTCATAAATACTAGCATATCCTCCTCCGTATGGACTGTAATCCCACATATCTTGATACATCCTTTGTCTTGTATCTTCAATACTGGCGTCACCTCTTATAAGTGCAGCAAGCCCAGCCATTTGGTCTGACTTTTGAGCTTCTTGTGTAAATAAAGTTCCAACGGTAGCTAATGGTTTCAAGAACGCTAATGATTTAGCAGCTGCTTTATCGCTCATTCCGAACATAGAAGTCAACGTTTGACCTCCTCCCATTATCATTGAACCTAAATCTTTATTAGCTATACCACGAACTATTTGGTCAAATCCCATCATAGTCTGTATGGTACGCAATCCATAATCAATTTTAGGCTCTTCTTTTTTACCGTTTACTACATCATTTATTTGTGAATCAATTTCTCTGACTCTTGCTGCTGCAGCTCTGGAAGTTTCCTCGTCTGCAGCAGTGTCTCTTTCAACGATAGCTTTTTGACGTTCTTGTCTTAATTGACTGAGGAATGAATTTGGATTTAAGTTTCCGCCATTTCTTCTTATCTCGTCAGTCAAATCTCGAATGACTTTAGTCAAATCTTCATTTGATTGTTGACGTTCTTGATTTTCTTCTTTGTCTATATTTTCATTTTCAACATCAAACGCAGAACCTACTCTTTGAAATTCAGCTTCTCTTTTATTTTCCCAAAAGTCTTCAATCCTTCTTTTTTCATTAGCATCGGTTATCCCTTCAAGTGCTCTTTTCTTACTTTCATCAATAGTGCTTTCAATCCTATCATATTCAGCTGACATACGTGTTTGAGCATCTGCTCTTCTCGTATCATACTTTTGTGTTATATCAGCGTTGAGTCGTTCTCTTTGAACTTGTTCTGCTTGCTGAATAATAGGTTTATAAGTATTATTGCCAGGAACAAATACTGCACCTTGTTGAATGATAGCTCTTCTTACTTCTTCCACCAATCTTGAATCAGGTGGTTGCACAGGTGATGATGAAGGTATTGTACCCCCGCCAGTTGGAGGATTAGAAGATGGAGGAGTTGGTTGATTTCCACCTCCTCCGTTTCCTCCTGAAGAACCTGCATTGCCTTGTATGTTTACAGTTACGTTAGCCATTATTGAATTCTTCTAAGTTTAATTTTTCATAATCTTCATCAATCTCTTCTTGAGAAACGTGGATATTTTCATCATATTCTTCTTCAGATTTTTTTGCTCTTTCTCTGAGATTTTTGATTTCAATTTCTTCTTGATACTCTATGTACATATCAATGAAGTTCATTGACCTATGTTTAAGAGAACCAAACGGAATATTATATTTTTTTCTCCACCAATAATCAAGAATAAAACCACTGTGCCAAGTTGCTATGAAGTTAATCACTTTCTGCCGCAGCTCGCTTGTTTTCTGATTCGATGGATTCATTAGCAGATGAATAAAGTTGTTCTAACATTTGAGAGTACCAAGGCAAAATATCTTTCTTGTAGATATTTACCAATTCTTTTACAGATTCAGGTTTCATTTGAGTGTAATCAATATTATCTTCTTCCTCTGTAATGAAATTTCTCAACTTAGGGCACATTACACTTAGAAAGGCAATGGTGTCTACCATATCCAGTATAAAGTACATAGACTTTATTCCAGATGCTGCAAATGAGCCGTATTTGCCTCCAGTCAAAGCGTTTTTCAACGATTCAATGTCAATCATCTGTCCTACATTAGGGAACTTAATTGGAAATTTTTTACCGCTGTAGTTAATGGTAATTTCTCTTTCAATCATAATTTTACAATTTTATATTAACAATAAAGCACTGCCTCCATATATAGGAAGTAGTGCTTTAATTATAACTGTGATTTGTCAATTCACGCTACGCTGAAACTACGCTGTTGTATAAGATAGGAGTTGTGTATTCAAATTCAGTATCTCTTCCTGAAATTTGACCTTCTTGAATGTCAAATCCTTCTCTTGTAGCAAATGCTCCTGAAACTTTAGCGAATGTTTCATATTTGCTTTTTACAACGCCTGTTTCGGCATCAATCTCTCCGTCTTTAACCTTTCTAAGAATAGCAATTTCCAAACCATCTTCTTGTAAGAGTAAAGCGTTTGCCCACTCTTCAAGTGAATTAGCGTTTCTGAAAGTTCCTTTCTTTGAAATGTTTGCCAATAGATTAAAATTGATAGTATAAGATGAACAAGTCAAACTGCCCTGCCATTCCAATGCTGGAAGCTCCGAAGGAGTCAAAGTGCCTAAGCCAGTCACCCTTCCTCTACGTATGCTTTCAGTAATACGGACATTCTTCATTTTGCCCACCGTTACACTATTTATTTGAATAATAGCTAATGGCGCTGTCATTACTTTCTTTTCCATAATTACTCAAATTAAAAAGTGAAATCTAAAATGTTACCAATAAAGAACGTCTTGTTAACAGGAACGTTTGGAACAAAATCATATGTGATAAAATAATCGCTATTTTTAGCAACCACTTTAACATTTTTCCAAGAAATTAACAAATTATCACTTCCTGGAGAAGCTACCAAAGAAGCAAGTTTGGTTTCGGTAAAATTCTTAACGGATTGAGGAGAAGCCTGAGCTGCTGTCTGACCCGTGAATCTTGTTTGACCTTCCAAAATAAGTTCCTTGTTCAACTGAGACTTGATAAGCTCTATGGACAACTCAAATGATTGACCATCATCAGCAATCGTTTTCTTGTTATCCAATAAAGTTGTAATACCTTGATTTATGCACCAATATCCAGATACATTACGAACATGCATAATACCAGCCTGTAACGCTCTTTCTCTTTCTCGCTTCTTCAAATCATAAGCAAATGATTGATATCCTACACGTTTGAAAGTAAGCGGAGTTTGAGCAGCTATTCCTGCATTCAAACCTACTACTGCAGCAGCAAGATAGATAGTATGAAGTTGTTTAGTTCCGTTTTGGTCTTTTCTTGTAACGATAGGAGCACCATGAACGCAAACAACCTGACCTGAATTAAAGAACTTAGCAATTGACTGAGAAGAATTTGAATCACCAAATAAATCGGTATCATCTTCACCTCCAGGAACAACCATAAATTCAGTAAACTTAGCATCTTGTTTAAGGAAGGTAAACAATTTACCATTAGTAGATGCTTCCACTCCCTTACCTTCAGCAGCATTAAGATTGGTGCACAAGAAGAAAGTAACATCTAATTCAGCAATTGATTCCAAAACATCTGCGTATTCAGTTCCACTCAAATATTGAGTAGTTCCGCCAGTTGCTAAAACTTGAGCTAATGTATTCAATTCAGTAGCTCCTGCTCCAGTCATTGATACTACGAAATTAGCAAGCATAGAACGATTGTTTTTTGCCCAATCATAAAGCTCTTGAAGAGTTGTTAAATCATCTGATTCAACAATTAAATTTGGAGTTGCATCCGACAAACTTTTAGTTCCAAATGCCTCTCCCGATTCATCCACTCCCATAAATGAACCACGATAAACTTGTAACTTAAAAGTACCAGCTGTTTCCCCAGCTACAATCTTAGCCGCATATCCTACTTTGAGAACTCCATCCACTGCTACTCCATTTCCGACAATACCTTCATTCTTGCATTTAAGAACCAAAGCATTGCCTACTGAAAGAGTTAATGTAAGAGTTGCACAAGTAGTAGTAGCGGCACGGACATAATAAAGTTTTGGAGCACCTGCTGCTCCTTCAATTGGAGTAAAAATCTTTGACGCTATATCTCCAACAAGTCCTCCTCCCATGAAAGACAAAAAGTCTTCATAATTTGAAAACTCGTAAACAGATTTCAAGCCTTGATTTAATTCTCCTTTGACTCCAGAACCACCAGCAAATTCATAATCGCCATTTTTTGCTAACCCTGTATCAATTATCATAACATTACCGAACTCAGCAACGTTGACAACTGAAGTAGGATTATAAACCGTAGCAGCATATGAACCAGGCTCAATGTAATTCTTGCCATGAAAATTTACTACTGTTGCCATAATCTTTTTGTTTATAAGAATTTTATTCAATTTCTACTCACTCTTTATACTTGCTGTTGATAAGTATCATCATTGTTTTCAATAGCTCTCATAGTAATATAGAACTTCTTGGCTACTTCCTGTTTTACAAGTTGTGGAACATTATGTTCATATTTAAAAGAAATATTGATAACTTTATGAAATATTGGTATTGGACTTAAATCGTCTTGCATCATTATATCATTTCCCGATAAAGAAGGAATGCGAATACCCATCAACTCCAAATGAGGAACAAGCATTAGCAACATACTTTTCAGTATGTTATACACTACGTTTACTTCAGAGGAGTTATTGCTTGTAATCATGATTTGATAAGTACAATCATACATCTGAGTAAAGTATTGTTGAGTTCCTGACTTAACTCCGTTAGCGTCAACAATATCATCTTCAATGTATCCTTCATCTTCTCCAATTGTAGAACTACCTTGTTCAGAAGGAAGAAGAATGTGCATTGAGATGATTTTAGCTACTTGTTGATTATATCCAAAATTAACGGATAAACTATCAGGAGTTAAAATCATTTTTTTAGCTTGTTTGAAATAATTATACAAATTCATTTTTATCGGTTTGCCTTCTTCGTCAACACCTAATAATTTGTATAATATAGTTTCTTTTTCATCGCTTACATGTTCTTGCAAATCTTCACGAAGCAATTTTATTATTGTTTCCAAAGTGTTATATATAACTATCTCTGGTAAAAGTATTCCGCTCATAATACGCTTTCTAAATATGTTGTAACTTCGTTTTCTACAATAGTATCAACGTCAGTTTTATTCACTGCTTCTTCAGCTAAGTTATATGCTTTAATACCCTTGTTTATCCAGCTCATAGGGTCAGAATTTGCTCCAGCTCTTCGGAAAGTACCATAAGTATTTTGAGAAGTTTTACCATATTGAGCACTTCTTTTAGTCAGACCTTCATAAATTGAATTTTTATGAGTATATTCAGCATAATAAGGATTGTTTGGAGTTGCTTCAATAGCAGCTCTGGATTGAGGAACTTCATAAGGAGAAGGAATTTCACGAACAGTCAAGCCTTGACCTGAAGCTCTCTTTCTCATTATATCATAAATTTCTTGAGGCATTTCGCCAGTGAAACCAGCTTGACCAAGAGTTCCTGGAGTACCAATACGAAAAGGAATTGTTAAATACCAATCACCGCCTTTGTAAACTTGTTTACCCTTTTTGTTATAAACTGGAATAGTGTACTTTACCTTTGATGACTTTTTGAAACCTTCCTTCATATCAAAGGCAGAAGCTCCTTGTTCAATCATATTAGGTAGAATGCCAGTAAGAACTAATTGCTTAGCAAATCTACCTTTGTCAACCTTAATTATATTTTGAGTATATTCAGGAAGTGTTGAATTCAATTTTTGTTTAGCAAGAGCTTGCCAGTTTGCATATATAGCAGCAGTGACAGCGTTGACGCAAGTTTCCGTCAACATATCAATACTCTTAGGACTAAGCCCAAATTGATTTTGCAATCCTGAAAGGTCTATTACTATTGGATTCATTCTCTTTCTTTCGCAGGCAATACTGTATTTTCAAAACTTTCTTCTCCGAACTTTTGAGCATCGAATAAATAATGAGCTTTCCTCGCTAAAACATTTATAGGCATTTGTCTCAACTTTTCATCGTTGTAAGAACAGAACCTACTTTCACGAACTTTCATAAGCTCTCTATTTATGTCAATAACGTGGTAAACAGGAAAATGAGAGTATCTGATGGAAATGCTTATAGGTATTTCAGACTTGTTTTTTACATTCATATCATCAATTGATATTTTATCTTGAATGCCTAAGTCAAATACAATTTTGTTACCATCAATTACATACTCATCTTCTTTTATGTTTATTAGTTTCTCATTATCGGAAGCAAACAGAAACATATCCGTGACCTTTAACGGCTCGTAAACAGGATAAGCAATGATTTCTCCCTGAAAATATATAGGTCTTATAATTTCTGAATAAAACTCTTCTAATTGAGTAAGAATGATTTTATCCATAAATCCAAGTTTATCAATTCCTTTGGTTGTTATTGAAGCAGTTCCACGATTAACTTCACTCCAATTTTCATAACGTTTCTTGCTGTCCATATGTTGGGCAATCAATCTCGTTTCAGTTCTATCAACAAAAAACCAGCCTCTTCCTAAACAATTTTTACAAGTAGAAAGAGCCTGGCCAGTTGCTTTATCTACACAAGGACATCTTAAAGCTCTATCTATTAAAGCATCATATCCTTGTGATTGAATAAGTTTTTCAAAATCATCTACTCTCCAACCAACTCTATTTTCGATAGCAGATGGAGGTGTTTGGTAAGTAGTAGGTTTATCAGTAACTATACTCTTTCTATTTTTGCCGTTACTTTCCATGTCTTCTATAATACTTCAAATGCAATTCCCCTGTACTTGCTCTTTAATGAAGGAAGAACTCTATTCATTTCATCGACATAGTGTTTAACCCTTCCAGCAAAAAGTCCTCCGTTAGCACTTCTTGCTAATGGAGTGTTTTGAGTAACTCCGTCTAAACTCATTTGTATAGAAGTAACTCCAATTCCGTATAAAATATCACCTATTACAGCAAGTACATTAAGAGCAGCAAATTTAGCAATGAAATCAAATAAATCGGCTGGTATTTTATCCCATCCTGTTATATATCTCGGTCTCCAATAATTTGGAATATAGCTTTGACCGAACCAACCAAGGTGAGGAGAAAGTCCATTGTAAATTAAAGAGTTTTGAGTCATTGTAGCACCGCCTTTACTTCCAGTGTTAGGTATTAAGTAAACATTTCTGTAAACAGCTACATCCGCTTGTCTTTTAATTGACAACCATTCTTTCGGATAAGTTATTTGACAAACGTCATTTATCCAACCTTCTAAATTGTCAATATAAACAATAGGATACATTGTCCTGATATAACCCCAAGACATAAATTCTTGACGATTGAAATCACGGTTTTCCTCTATGACTTGTTTGGTCAGTTTTAGACTGAAAAGACTTTCAATCTGAGCTTGTGCAGTCAGAATGTGTTGAGAAATAGCTGTTGATGACATCTTCCTTCCATCGTTTGAACATAAAGGAATACCAAACAAATAATTCTCAATCAACTCAGTAGGAGACATAATCATCTCCATATTCTTGTTGTATTGTATTTTCAATCTTAAACTTGGCATATCAGGACAATGTAAAAATGTTATTACTTTTCTTCGTCATCTTCCTCTTCGTCCAACTCACCTGCTTCAGCAGCTTCATCGTACTTTTTCAAAAGATAAACCTTCATCAGTTTTTTGGAGCTCAATTTGTCGTACTCCTCTTCAGGCATTTCACCTTCTTTGGCAAGGTCTTTCATTTGAGCAAGAGTCAATGTATCAAGATGAGCGGCAAACTTGTCACGGTCTGAAGCATCTTCATCAACGTCATCTTCCTCTTCGTCTGAATCATCGGATGCGGATGCAGCTTTCTTAGCGTATTCCCAGTCATTAGTACTGGTTACAAGCACGGCTGCACATTTAGCTGATACTTCGGCTACTCCGTTAGCATCGATGGTAATAAGCCCATCTACAGGCACGATAAGCTGCATTGAGCTGTTTTTCGGATTTTTTGCTTTAATTTTCATTTTTGTTTACGATTTTAAGAAAAAAGGAGCAGGGTACACGTCCCCACCCCTTTTCTCGATTTAACAATTTAATCGGTTATTTTACGAATTTGCCGATGTTGATGAAGCGTACCAATTTCTTTGGAGCATAAAGGAACGGAGTTCCATAAAGCAATACCATGAAACGGAATGCAGGAGAAAGAACAGCCAAATCCATCTTCATCAGAGGAGCAAGCTGAGCAAACTCAACTACTTCATTATCAAACTGAGCAAGCATTGACTGGTCAGTGTCTGGCAAGAAGCGGTTCATATCTCGGATAATGCCGGCACCACCACCATCGTAACCACGGGTCAAATCGTCCAAAGAAACTTCAAACAATGGGAAGAACTCTCCAGTTGCTGAACCTCCTACTTTTGTACGATAGATACGATAACAAGTTGCTTTGTTTACACCACCACCGTCTGCAAATTTCAAATCAATAGCTCCATTAGCTACGGCTGCGGCTGCTGCAGTACTGTAAATAGCCATATCAGATTCACCGAAACGGTTGATTGCAACAACACCGTAATAAACATTACCAGCATCGGTTGAAGCCCATTTACTTCCTGCAATACTGTTCTGAATTGCTACTGGAGTAGTAACGTCCCAAACAGGCTTGTTAGGAGCTTTTTGAGAAGTAGCTGCACTTGCTGAAGATTTACTTGGTTGTTTTTTGAAGAATACATCATGGTTCAAACCAATCTGTCCAAACTGAGAATCAAAGGCTTGAACTCTCTGACCCATAACTCCGTTACTCAAACTTGGAGTGTTAGGAACAACGAATTTGTTACCATAGAAATTCTTAACGAAGTTAGACAGAACAGCAGGTGGGCCATAAATCTGAGTACCTAAACCGTAATTCTCTACGATAGAGTTGGCAGCCTGTTCAATAGCTTCTTCTGTAAGAGCAGAACCACGAAGGTCAACAACCTGTTCTGAATTCATGTACTCGGCATAAGAAGCCCAAGCGTCAGATTGCATCTGTTGAGCCAAGAAGCCGTTAAACTGTTCAGGAACCATTTTTTCATTACCGAAATACAAACCCTGGTTCAAAGTACGCAAAATCCAAAGAGTTCCATCCTTAATTGTACGTTCCATAACGGAACCAATCATTGTGTTTACAAGGGTCATCTGGTGAGTTACACTCTTAGTTACACCAAGGTATTTCACCAACTGTGCCCTACGAACAAAGATTGAATCTTCTTCTTCTGGTAATTCTCCTTCTCTGTTCCAACCGCCACGATTAGCACCATAAGAAGTCTGTTGGTTGTACTCTTCTACGGTATTGTAAGCTGCCTTCTTAGGAAGGTCTTTCCACAAGCGTATATCGCTTTCACGGAAGGTGATGTGCTTCAGAGTTTTCTCCAAAGACTCAACCTTCAAAGGTGCACCTGACGCAGTGGTCAAATCAGCGGTTGAACGCCCTGTTATGTCTTGAGCTTCAAGAGCTTTATTCAGTTGGTCAAGTCCTTCTGAACCATGCATACCAGAGTGGAAACCATCTTGTTGTGCAGCATAGCCATAATCGGCTAAGTTGATAGATAATCTTTCCATATCTTCTTTCTTTTAATAATTATGATGTTTATTTAACAATTTCAACTCCGTACTCGTTTTTCATGCGGGCAATGATTGACGTAGGAAGAGACTTATTTGCTTCAAAAGCGGTACAAGCCTTGCTAAACTCTTCGTCAAATCCTTTACTAAAGGTAGCTTGGTCAAGCAACTCAGCAATAGCATGAGGATTTTTGCTCATACTTACTTGATTAGTTTTTGCAGGTTTTCCTCCTTCATTACCAAAGTCATTCTCATTTGATTTAGCAAATGTACGTTCAACTGGACGTGATGCGCTTAAAGACTTGGGTGCTGGTACATCTGAACCGAATGCTTCAAGTTTTTCAGACATTACCGAAATAGTGTCTTCCTGACCTTTGATGATTTCTTTAAGTTCAGCATTTTCAGACATAATAGCAGTTGCTTTCTGAGCTACATCTTTAACCATAACGCCAAGAGCCTTGATGAAATTAGTTTGATTAGCGTGAGAAGTAGCAATTGCCTTTTCAATACGGTCAAAGCGGTTGGTACCACCTTTCTTCATTTTGCCTTTTTCTTCAACTTCTACATCGTCCTCATCTTCTTCGGCTTCTTCTTCATCGGTTTCTTCTTCCTCCGATGTTTGCTCAGCTTCTTTAGTCTTGGACTTTGCTTTGCTGATAGGCTCTTTTTTGGTTTGTCCGCCATTGGCGTCACAACCTTCACCCTTTTCAATATCATTAGGCTCTACGTCAAGCCCAAGAGCTTCGTATGCTTTAGTGATATCATCTTCAGTGATTGTTTTTTTACCTTTCATATTCGCAAACTTTTTTAACATTAAATGAATATTTTCTGCTTTCTCAATACTTATACCTGGAATGTCTTTGAAAAGCCTTTCGATAACCTCTGATTTTGAAAAAGTCTGATTTTTAAGTTTCTTATCAACTGACTCTTTCTTCAATGCTTTTGCATTTTCTGTATCAACTGCTTCTTCTACTTCATCCTCATCAAAGTCATCGTCAATCTCTCCTTTAATTATATTAGCAAAGGTTTGAGGATTTTTAGGCTGATGAGTAACAGCAACTCCAGTGATTACGGCTTTTATGATTTTTTTATAATCAGGAGAAGTTTTATCATTAGATTTACGTTTCAAAACCTTACCTTCAATAGAATAACCAAGCCTTCTCGTTTTTGAATCTTTTTCAAGAACTTGAGCAAGTTCCCAAACGTCACAAGCTATTTTACTTGAAGGGTACAAATCAGTTTCAATGTATAATCCTTCTGGACGAATTTCTGCTTTTGAAGGCTCTCCGATAATAGTGGCGGGTTGACCTTTTGCTTGATGGTGCCAATTTACCATTCCGCTTTCTAACAACGGTTTGATATCGAACCCTTTGGGGTCAAGAAACTCTCCATCACTATCTTCATCAGATGTTGAAGCAATACCGCCTAAACGCATCACCTCTTCTCCAGTAGTAGGGTCAATAATAGTTTCTTGAGCCTTTTCAATCGGACACCAAAATTTGAATTTATCTTCTATCTTTGCCATAATTTTACAAAATAAAGGTCAAAAGTTCCGAACCTTTGACCTCTTAATAACTGTCAATTGTAATTTGCTTACTTTTCGGACATGGTTCTTTTTATCCATCCGTAAAAAAATTTTTTATTGCTCGGTTTTTTTTCACAGATTGAAATATAATACTTGACCTTTTCCATTCTTCTAGCATTCATATAATCTTCATACGGAATGGTTGTATTCAAACTATCAACTTGATGTTTCCAAAATTGAACATCTGCCTCAAGTTCTTTCATCCGTTCCTCATTTAACGTAGGAACTTCAACGTACACAGTATCAGGCATAACCTGAACAGGCTCCGAAGGCGATTGACCTTTCGTACCACAGCTAACCATTAATGCCGTTAGCAAGCATATAAATAACGTTCTCATACCACTGAATTCAATTTTGTTAGTAACTCGTTGCTCATCTTCCCAGTTTCCTTCATCTTGAACTGACGCTCGGATAACTTTATGGACGTAGCTGGTCCCATGTTGACCGCTGTATCGTACATATCGTTGGCAACTTCTTGTTTGTTAATTTTGTCACCCCATACTGGGTTCCAATAGTTACTCCGATAAAGGTCAAGTTTCAATTTCTCCAATTCAGGAGTAGTGATGACTTGATTATGTTTCTTATTTAGAATAGCATCCAATACCTTCCAACCTGCCCAATTTGGGTTAGCTACTCGGCTTATACCGCTCCAAGTTTCTCCTCCTGCATCACCAGGTGTTTTTGTATAGACGTTTTTGCCCTCAAACTTCTCTGTTCGTTTATAGGCTGCTTCAAAATTTGCCATTATACTTTCTTTAATTTGAACTTTGTTGATTTCAAAAGAATTTTCAAAACTTCTTTACCTTGAACTTCTGAGTCTGTCATATCGCCATATAAAATGATTTTTTTGTTTTTTCTGTCTATATCAAAAATACTTACATATTTACTATCATTAAAAACATGTACTTCTAAAACACCTGGCATATTACCGTATCTTATACTGTGTCTATATGGTATTTTTGTCTTACATTCTTTTATTATTTCACTAACCGTAGTATTGTTAAAATTAATAACAATTTCTTTTGTATCATCTTTCGGTTCAGATTTATCAGAAGTTATTTTTGAATTATTTTTCTTAATTGTTCTCCAATCTCCTTTACCTCCGTTTGCCGAACTTTCCCAATACCACTTACCGTTTGAATGAACGTCTCCATGGTTATGAGCTTTCTCAAATAAGTCGTCAGAGTTTGAGAAGCCCTTAACAATATTGTTTGCTATTGCTTCTCTCTTTTCTTTGATTTCTTGAATTAATGTTTTCATTGTCGTTATTTAATAGTCAATTGTGAAAAATCAATACAATCGTGATTTAACCAATTCATCAGTTTGTCTGATTTATCGGTATTTTTCATTTTCATAAACGCATCTACACTAATATTGTAGCTTTCCAAATATCTCTGAAAACCTTCTTCTAATAATGCTATGCGATTTCCTTTCTCCGTTGCTTTTTGAAACTCATCGCTCAAGTCCTCTAATTTTTCTGTATTCTGAATAGCTTCATTATACAAAGCTATTTGATAAGGCTCAAGCAGTGGGAAGTTTCCTTTGAACGGAATTATTTGAGAAGGTTTTTTCAGTCCGACATATTTGACGGCTCTACCTCCTACAACTGATACAAGTCTTTCTCGTTCCATGTCCTATTTTTTTACAATTACTTTACTTCGATTAAGAATAATCATAAATGAATTTGGGCCACCGTTACCATGAGGCTCTATAATAGCATCATATCCTTTTAATGCCGCATATGTCCCAATGGCTTCTTTGCTTCCTATTCTGACTAATTCATAAATTCCCGAAATAATGTCTCCATTTGGGTCTTTTGTCTTTTTCAGGTCAGCCATTTCAGAAGTTTTAACATTCAATTCACTTTTAGTTACTTTGATATCTGACTGTAAATTAGTAACCTTATCACCTATGTTTTCAAGTTCCTTAGAAATTTTCTTGTTGATAACTCCGTAATGTTCTTTCATCATCCAATCTTGAAAACGTTTCAACGGATAATTATAAGCATTGCTAAAAGCATTTTTGCGTTTAATAGCATTATTCTCCCATTGATAACGACTCAACATAAATTTCTCTTTACTATTAGGCAAAGTAAATACATAAACATCTGTTCCCTTACCTTTTTCAGTAACAGTACCTCCATTTTTCTTTACCCAATCAAATACCTTCTTTTCAACAAAATCTTCAAAGCTCGGATAATCAGGGTCACCATCGTCATTTAACCTACCCCAATCAGTGTTATCTATTTCAAGTTGAGACATAACAAGAGTGTCTTCGTCCCAATGCATATTTGTTTTGATTTCCTTTTCGGTCTTATCGGTTATATTATTTAAGTCATCCTGTTGTTGTTTTAATTGATTATTAAGAGCATCAATTTCAATTTGCTTTGCATCAACAGCTGCTTTATCAAAAGTAACTAAACTTAGTATTTCCTTTTTCAAGTCTGGTACTAATGCTACTTTAGACGAAGGGTCAAGAACACATTCAAGTATATCTCCAGACCTGCCTGCATAACTTCTAGCAGCATTATATGCATCAGATTTTTTATATGTTGTTTGAGTATTACTTTTGTCGTGGTCTCCGTCATTTACATGAGCATATATACCAGAACCGTGAATACCAATAGTTCCATAGAAACAATTATCATTGTATTTGAAATCATCGGCATAATACTCCGCATTATGACCACCTCCGTCCGATAAACCACGAAACATTTGATACTTAGATTGCTTTACGGCATTCCAATATTCAGCTTCATCAACTACATTTGGACGTGCGGTGAATCCTCTTTCAGCGCATATCGTACTTAATAGCTCCCAGCCTACGGTATAATTTGTAGCATTCAATTTACGCCAATAATCCGAACCTGATTGACCTTTCCATATAGCATCTAACTCATCTTCAGATAACTCCCGATACATATCAGCATCACTCTTGAGGTTTCTCGGCAATACCTTTTTGTTCTTCTTAGCAAGTTTTGCTTCCAAGTCGTTCTTAATACGTCTCAAATCTTTGAAACGGTTGTCAAAGACTTTTATCATATCAATATTGCTTGCAACTAAAAAACCCATAACATCTCCTTGCTTATTCAAAACATCATCAATCTGGTTGATGTAATCCTGAGTAGAAAGATTAGCAACGACAGATGGATTATATTTTTGCATAGACAAAAAGTCATCCACTTTATCTCCAAACGTTTTCTTTGAACCTTGTGCCCGATAGTTCAACGCTCCTCCGTTATCTACACGTACAATTCTGCCTGCTGAATCTACCAAACAGTTGTCGTTCTGATAGACATCCCAGTTTGCTAAAAGAGCGTCAACGACAAATCCCTTGGCCATATCATCGTAATTATTAGCACTCGGAACTTTAGTCATTGGAATATACTTAGACAACATCACTGCTTCTCCGTTATCTTCATAAAGTTCAAAGTCAGGAACTCTGAGTCCAAGAAGGTCATACAACTGATTAGTCAAGTATTCAGTACGAACGTGGTCACTGGAAGTGTTAGTGCCTTTCTTCATCACGTATTGATTGCCCTTAGCATCCTCTACCAATTGAGCACCAGTGCTACCTCCAAGTGTTTTTATTACTTTCAAGCTACTTAAATCAGATGGGAAAAGTTCATTTATATACTTTTGTTTAGAATCAACCTTTGAATCATCTACTTGTTTACCAACCTTAATTTTGCCCTTAAATACACGCCAATCATATTTTGTTTTAGCTCCTGGAGTTGCAGTATAAATATACATAACTCCATCAACAACCTTCGTTTGACCAGGAACGACTGCCTTACAAATTTCTTCATCTAGTTCTATTCCGTGTAAATGGTCATACAAAGACTTTGCGACGCATACATGATAATCATATGAATCGTCAAAATTCTCAGATTTTATCTTGTAAGCATCGCAAGCCTTAATAAGAAGGTCATCAGAAACTTCGCCAAGAGCATTGCCCTCAGCAATTCTATCTAATGCTTTCTTTATTTCTTCCATAATTATTCTCCAAACAAGATTGTTTCAGCTTTTTGTAAATCCATATCAGTTTCGTTGAAGACATCGTAATTAACAGACTTAGATATTTTAAAATCTGAAAAACCTGCTAAAAATGAATTAACTGAACTATCATTGAATATTCTTCCATTTTTATTGACCCAATAATTGCTTCCTTTTTTAGTAAAAGAGTATCCACCTCCTGAAACTATTGTTCCTTTTTTAGCATCATTAATTTTTTCAAGAGTGTTTTTTAAAACTGTTTTGTTTCCATATTTTTGTCCAACTCGTCCAAGTTTACGATTTTCAGCCGTATCTGCGTAAACTCCGCTTTTTGCTTTGAATAAATCTTCTAAATCGTCATCTCCAAACAAAACTTGCTCAGCCTTTGTAACTTCATCATCCTCTTCTTCAGGTTCATCTACTGTGTAATCAACCCCATCATCTTCTGGACAATATCCTTTTTCAAACAACACTTCTTCGGCTTTCAGTAGTTCATCGCTCGGCTCTACGTCACCGAAGTCATTCATTGCTGCCTTTGTAAGAACTCCCAGTGCAACTTCTTCCCAATCCTTAGCCTTTGAACCAATAAGAGCAGCAAATGCTGGATTAGCACGCTTCTCATTAGCTTTATCAACCTTTCGTTTATTAGTAAGTATTTCTTGGAATGTACGTGTAGTAAATTGAGAAGGGTCAATGTTCTTTTGATTCTTCTTGATAAGATTCATGATTTCATTACGCTCCTTCTTATCATCTCCTTCATCGTCAAGTCTCGGAGCTGATGGAAATTCATAATCTTGATAACGGCTCTCCATTACTTCAATAGTCTCTGGAACTGTCATATAGATTTCAGATACCATCATAGCACGACTTATGATTGCTTTTGTATCTTCGCTTTCTGCTAACTGAGAAAGGTCTTTGTTAGTCATGATAATGATACGTCCTGTGAACTCAAAGTTCTGCTTGACGTCATCAGGGTCACCAACTACACGTCTGCCAGTTGTTGCAGTAGCTTTCTTCATCACGCTTGCACAATCAGCTCTCTTCAATACCTTATCATTATCATCGAATACAATGATTTTGCCGTTATGAGCTTTAAGGATATTGAGCAGCTGCTTTCCTGAATTAACATCAGGTGCCTCAAATATATCGTAGTCTCCATCACCTGGCGAATCTCCTTCTCCAAACGGCTTCATATTAAGAAGTTCAGCCATTTTGTTGAAACCATAAGATTTACCGATACCAGCTCCACCTGCTGAAATCATGAACCTCTGTTCATCGTTATCCAAGAACTCCAAATATTGTTCATTCAAATCTTGTACGACTTCTACTGGATTTTTGTAGTCCTTTTCTTTTTTCTTCATCTTATAAACAAACTGGTCGTATTTGATACGTCCTTCCTTTGTCTTCAAGTTGAACATTTTCTTTACTCGGTCATCGTTTCGGTCAAGATACCATTTTTCAGTTATCTTGTTACCATCCGTACCTCCGTCAGAGTCATCGTCAATATCTACGGTTGCATCATCAGCCGCACTTGCTACGTCATCTTCTGAATCATCGGAATTTGATGTTTTTGTAGCTCCTGTTTTACCAGTCATTTTCATAAGCTGACCAAGTGTTCCAGAAGTATCTACTTGAGTCATATCAAAACCCCTCTGCTCAAGAGCGTCATACGCTATTTTTCTCATTTGAGCATTACCATTCTTACTATTGGCAACCTTTAAAAGATTATCATCAGAAGTCTTTTGAGCCCAATCTATGAGTTGCTGAGAGTTCATAGGTTTACCAGCCTTTGCTTTAGCACCTGCAATTTGAGACGCAGAAGGCTTAGACGGAGTTTTTTTAGCATCGTCATCTCCTCCTGAAGATGAACCGTCACTTTGTTTACTATTCTTGATTGGACGCCAATCAAACTTTCCTGGTTTATATTCAGTCCAAATCCACTTGCCGTTAGGGTGCGCATCACCTACCTTTCGGGAAACAGCTTTTTCAATAACATCTTCTTTCTTTTCCATAATCTATTTTATGTTTTACTTTATATAATTAACATTATGATAAAGATTAATAACTGCGTCAATCTGTTTCCCACTCAATAGGAAGTTCAATGTGATAAAAGTCCTCCATGATTTCTTTTGTTATCTTTTTCACATTTGTTGAATCTTTTCCTTTTTCAAGTTCTTTATTGATTAACTTTTTGCCTCCGTTACATAGTCTGATTATCTCTTCAGCGTTTTTTGTAGCATTAAATAATTCATACACTAAATCAAAATTGTACTTAGTATCTTTCAAAAACTTAGCAGGCGACATCTTAGCAGCTTTTTTCAAGGCTGTAGCAAATTCCTTCGGAGTAGCATCCCATGGAATAATGATTGCTCTGACGTTCTCGAACAGTGGGTCATATATTTCCTTTCCTTCTACCTTCGACAGTCCTCTATAATCACGCAAAACAGGATAAGCACCGCATAACATCGCTTCGATAATAAAGCCGTTTATGTGCGTACGACAATAACGTGCATAATGTTCAGCCCAAGATGGGTCAATAGCAAACTTCGTATTTTTCAAAGTATCTATAACCTCACCGCCCGACATTTGACCCATATACTCCATACCAAATTTTTCGGCTCTATTCCAAAGAGAAAGTTTACCATCAAGTTTTTTAGGAAGGTCTGGGTCACGTTTCGTGGTGCACATATAGTTACTCTTTGTCTTAGTCTCACTGGTCATATAGTTATATTCTATGCCTGTCCCAGCAATTTTTACTTTGAAACGTTCCTCCTCTCCCTTCTGAATATAAGGAACGGCAGCAATCAACTCTTCCATGTGCTTCATAGACTTGAACATATGAGCGGCAAAAAAGTCCTCTTTGCGTTTATTCATCATCTTCATAGGCATTTTAGCACCGCTGGGAAGATAACGTGGATTTAGTAACAAACTTCTCGGAATGCCTATTTCAGAACAGCATTGATAGGCAGCTAAATGAGCGCAAGCAAGAAAAGTTATTTTATCTTTTAAAGCAGATATATTGCTCGCTCTTATATTGAAATAAGCATCATGCGCTGCAAATATCATTTTAGTAGAAGAAGAAATATCAAGAAATTTCCACCAAAAATTAAATTCAATCCCTTTTCTATCCCAAGCAGAACTCTTTGTTGGCAAAAAATTCCATATTATTATATCAACATCTTTTACCAATTCTTTCCACCTTTCTACAGCGTTTTTTTCGTACACTCCAATACGATTGCTTGGCGGCAAAAAATAGCCATAGTAATTATTTCTCCAATATCCTGTTACTTCATCTTTCTCGTAACCTCCAGCCTGTGAATGAAATTTTATCTTTCTTTGATGTTCTCCAGTTTCAAACTCTTTGACCTTTTTATTGTAAGCACTTTGAGTAGTGGAAGCAGGAGTCATTTGAGCAACATCTACTTCACAACCTAAATCTCTAAATGCTTTTAGCATTGAGGCAACGTATTCAACAATACCTCCGTACTTGGAAATTTGAAAATCTGCAAATAATACTTTCATAATAAACCTCTTTTCTTCAATGACATTTTCAGCTTCATTTCATCAGTCCATTTATGACCATAATTTGAAGCGTTCTTGCCAGTATATTTACCTTTCTTGCTCAAAGACATCTTAGCTCTCTGTTCTAATGTCCTCTTCTTTCCTTTTCTTAACTCTGCGTTTCGCTTCGATACTTCAGGATTTTTCATTGGATTTTTGTCTCCTCTAATAGCCTTACCATTACCGAAGTTTGGATTTTTATCACCTGAAAAATCAGCATGATTAATACTTATTTTAATTCTTGTTTCTTCAGAAACAAATCTTCCAGTGTTTATTCTTCTTAAAAACTCTTTCTGTTCTTGACTCATTTTTCTACCCTTCCAAGGAGCTTCATTTTCAGTAAACCATTTCTTTTTAGATACTGAAATTTTCATCCTTGTTTGCTCATCTACTTTGTGATTATCACCTCCCCAAAGTATGTTACAACCGCCAAGTTTATAGGAGTAATGAGACTTTGTTTTCTTGATGTAGTATTCCTCAAGAATATCTAAACCTTTCTGATTAACCATTTCAGAAGCATACAAAACTTCTCGTTTGATTAGCTTTCGCCAACAGGTCGGATAATCTTGCTTCAAACGATTTATAAAATCTGTCCAAATAGCTCCGCTGCCTGGATAATTGCTACAATTTCTGGAAAGAAACTTATCAATTGACTTTGTTTCCCAGTGTTGTCCTACATAGAACGGTTTATGTCCGTCAAACTTATATTTTGCTATGATAGTGAATTTGTATATAATGCCGTGCATATCAAAACGGTAAATCGTCAATAATTCTTGAATAAATCTCTTCTGGCAATTCTTTCTTAATATAACCCTGTTCATAGAACTGCAGCCCTGATTGCGACTTATAAAATTTAGAAGCCAGTTTCCATTTTACTTCATGAAATTCTTGTACTGGAACGGAACGCTCCAAAGAATATTCTTGTTTTTGTTTTTCAACTTGAGGCTGAGAACGTCTCTTATAAGAGTGCGGAAATTCACGATAATACAATAAATTAGATACTAATGATTGTAAAGTTTCTCGGACAAATAGATGAAAAGGGTGACCAACTCCCCACGGAACTACAACCGTGTACCCTTTGTTCTCCTTTAAGAACTTTCTAACCCAATTTACAAGTGTTTCCTCAATCTCTTTCAGCGTTTCCCTCCCGAAGTATTCATTAAGATATTTATAAGCATCCTCAACAGTTACTTCTTTGTATTCTTTATTAAATCCGTAATAACTATCATCTTTGAAATCTAAATATAAATGATGAAACGGAATATTAAGAAAATCAAACAATTTTTCATCCTCTAATATTCTCTTTGTGTCATTCTCTACAGTCAACACCTGAACCTCGTATTGAGGGAGGAACAGAAGATGAGAACAACAAAAAAGAATATCGTCTGAGTGAGGCTGTATCAATAACAATTTTTCAGTTTTCATTACAATTTCATTTACTAACTTTTATGTTCAGTTTTACTCCTTTTAACTTTGGATGATTGCTCTTTTTCTTAATAGGAATTGTGAAAGCCCTCAATTCTTCATCCCACGCAAATCCAGGTTTTTTATGATTTATTGTACAACGACAATATGGATGAGTAGGAGAAATTGTCGGTAACCAATCTTTGACTTTCCTTCCTATATTATTACCATTAGCAATAATATCTTTAAGTTTGAAAACAATTGGCTCACTATCTGGGTCTTCAGGGTCAACCAAATACAATTCTTTACAACGATTGCATGCCCCAACGTACACATCGAAATAAACCTCAGCATCAGCTCCGTACTCTTTCAAAATACTTTGAGCCCGTCCTGAATTATATGCCTCATGTGTTAAATAATAAGATATTCTCAGCCAATCAACTTCCCAATTCTGAGAAGTTTCAGCAAGGTCTGCGGCAAGTCCTCTTGCACCTACTCTTAATTCAACTGCTTTGATTGTTTTTTCTCTAATCATTTTTTGAGCCATTAAGGAACGTTGTTGATTATTTTTTAATACAACGTTGCTTAATCCGTTTCTCATCCTGTTACCCAAATTAGTTATATCGGTATAAGCTCTTTGTTTAACAGTTTGTAAAGCAAATTCCTCTTCTTCAGTTAGCGGTATGAAATTTCCAGATGCTAAAAACTTTTGGAATTGAGCATAATTCATTTTTTTAGCTCTCGCATCCCCGATAGCTTCAGCCAATATACCAAATAAAAATGCGTGTTCAATAACACCTTTCTTATTTTTGTAACTATCTAAATCAATACCTGCTGCTAAAAGCAAAGCCTTATCAGCCTGAGAAAGAAAATCTAAACCAAGCTGACTTGCTATGAATATCAATTCGTATCTTTTGAGAATTGATAACATATCCTGAATCTGTCCTTGTGTAAATATCATTTCCGTTCCTCCTTAGTTTCTTTAATTGCCGAAGCGGTTGCTTGGGCCATATATTTCAAGACTTCTGCAACCGCTTCTGCTGTATTCTTATTCCATTCTTTTACAAAAGTATTTTCATACTCGGTAACAGTTGGAAAAGGAGAAGGAATGAAATGACTGTTTTTTGTTTCCTTCTTTGACATGTTATAAGAATTTTATGCGGTAAATCTGAAAAGTTCCGCCATTGTTATGATACGATACATTAACATTGCCTTTATAGTCTTTCAGCTTCTTCATAATCTCTTTCTCAGGCATACCGTGCTTAAAACCGAAATGTCGGTTATTATTTAATCTGTTATACAAATTTGCCGCTGGATATGAAGTATGAGTAGGAACTGGATAATTGCCTAATTTGCCGTCACCCTTATCATAAGCGTCCGCTATCTCGCTCTCATATGAAGATTTTTCTGGCTTCTTTTTCGTTTCCAATCCTACTTCTTTTGCCAAAGCAGACTTTACTCTCGGTTTCAAATCAGTACCACCTGAGTCTCCTGCGCTTTCGCTACCTCCCGAAGTAGAAGATGAACCCTTCTTGGCCACACGCCAATCACCCTTACCGCCATTAACAGATGCACTCCAAACCCACTTACCATTAGGGTGCATATCTCCGTCTTGATGTTTTGCTTTTTCTATGTCGTTATCCTCAGCCTTCTCTAAAAGGTCTTCAGACTTTTCATAGCCAAAACTTTTTGCGATATTATTCATTACCGCTTTACGGTGTTTTAAAACATTATTTTCCATATTATCTAAAATTTTATTCCAAAATCTAATGTATATCCATATTTATCTTCAATTCTCAATCCAGAAACTCCTATTACATATTTATTCTTTAAATCAAGTCCAAATTGCAATTTATTAGTTCTGAAATCTATTGATGTACCTATCATTGCCCAAGGTTGTATTGTAGGAACTTTGTATATCAATTCTTTTTCATAAACCGTACGAATATTCGGCTGTATAAAGGAAGTGGCAGAAATGAGCTTGTTTTGACTTACCTTAGCATCTACTTTGAAAGTTCCTAAGCTATCATTAGAAAAGTCTAAAGCATATTTTCTTTCCAAATAATAATCTTGCCAAATAGCAAAAAGAGCAGCTGTATCGGTAGGAATGAATATTGGAACGGAATCAGTAACCTTGACTTCATAAGGAACTGGTTTTTCAACCGTATCTCTTACAGCCTCTCCTTTTTCCCATTTAACTTCAACTATACGTTTTGGAGCAGGAAGTTCAACGCTTGACCTGCCCCAAAGATAACCTAAGAATAAAGAAATTGCAACAGCAATTATTCCTGTTAATGATATGGTTATTTTATTGTTCATCTTTCAAGTCTTTGTTCATATTTAGCAACAAGTTCTTCAAGCTGACTTATACGTTGTTTATATTCATGTTCTCTTTTCTGACTGTCCTCTTCAAAGCTACGATATTGTTCCATCAATTTATCGTATTTTTGTTTTTCAAGTTCTCTCTGAGATTCATAATCAGTTCTCATTTCATTTAACTCTGTACGAAATGATTTGACTATTTCATTACTTAAACTACGCTCATTTTGGAACTCTTTATACAAAGTGTCATAACGTTCTTTCCACCATACGTCTTTATTGTTGACTTCCTGTTGTAGAACGTCATAACGTTTTTTCCAAAACTCATCACCTTTCATGTCAGCTTCTGCTTGTGCATCTCTGACTTCTTGTTCATATTTCTTTCTGTCAAGCACTCTCGCTACAACAGCATATCCTATGCCTCCAGCTCCGAACACTAAAGAAATAATACCAAACGCATTTTCAGATAACCATTCCATTGTTATTCTACTCTTTGTTGCTTATTTTACTTGTTTTTATTTTCGCCATCTTTACCCTCTTTCGATAGTCGTCAGCATTATAATCAGAACGCAAACAACGCACAATTTCGTCAGCAAAGAGTTTTATGATTTTATCAAAAGCTATGGAATAAGCATCCCAATCACAAGGATTGTTATATGTGCATAGATAAAATATTGCTTTTGTAGATGAACTCACCTTGTTGAAAAATCTAAACCACTCTTTATCGTCCGAAGTTACAAATTGAAAATCTCTCCAATGTATAGTTGGAGTTAGAACATCTAAGTCATTAGATAAATTGTAAGCAAAATCTCTACCTATGAATGAACAATTTTTATTTAACGTTAAACCACATCCAGCTTTTCCGTCTCTATAAAAATCAAAACCAATAGCTATTCCATAAGTCCTATGCTTGCGCCAGAAATTAAAAACATCATAGGCACTATCTACCACAACTTCAATTTTCCGATTTCTTAACTCAGCGGCAAGAGCCTTTTTGAACTTATTTGCAGGCTCATCAAACCGTCTGGACGTTAAATATACTATCTTACACATTTTTGTTAATTTATTTGTTAAATCCACCAGAAGGAGTATCTGCACATTCCATCCCTGTTGTATTAGCATAAGAAGCGTAAGAATCAGAGTATTTTGTGGGAACGTTATCTTCAACTAAACAAATAATCATTTGATTACATTGTTTAAAACCACATACTTGATTATTCTTATCTGAATCTGAATAGGCGTAACAATTATTCATTTGAGTGCAAAGTTCAAAGCAAACTGGAAATTGAGAAAAACTAATTGTCTGAGTGACCTTTGCATAACAATTAATTAATCTTTTACAATTAAAAAAAGCTGTAATTTTTCCTCCTGAATTACTTTCGCTTATTAATTCAGCATAGCAATCATTTAAAATATTACAATCATTAAAAGCTATTAATCCAAATGATGTTTTAATCCCTTTGAAAAAACATCCTTCTAATTTATTACATTTATAAAAGCAGACACTCTTTGCTGAACCAGTACATCTTTTTAAATTTTCGCAATATGAATAACAATCTGACATTGTAGCTATTGAATTACAATTGTATAAATTTTTACAATTCATATATCCTTCAGCGGTTATAAAACCTTCAAAGGATAATATATTACAATTGTATAAATTTTGTAAATTATTGAAACAATACATAAAACAATTGGTACCTGATATAGGGGAATCTCTTAATGATATGATAATGTTTAACCCCCTTATCTCTTTGATTGTATCATTAGTAGATTCTGGATTGTAAAATATAATTGATTGAGTTGAATTATCATCTCTTAAAGAAACTGAACCTGTTATTCTTAAAATTGCATTCGGTTGACAATGAATTATTTTCGTATTTGAATGTAATCTAATAATATTTTCCAAAGAATTTCCATAATCATAATTCCATGTTCCGTTTTTAATCAATACAGAAGTAGCATTTTCATTATCAATCAATCCAGCTAAAGATTCATCGCTATCTACAACGTAATCATAAAAACCCTTCCTGATAACTTCAGGTATATCTTCTTCTAAAATTTTATCAAGATTGCCTTGAACTTTTCTTAAAGCAGAATCAACCGTGTCGTTATTATTAATAGACTGTCCTCCATCGCTCTTAAAAAAATTCTTAGAAACTTTAATGCCAGTAGCAAACTTGAATTTATTTATATAGCGTTGAAACTTAGAAACAATTGTAATCAATTTATCTCCAGTCGCTACATCAGTAGGCTCTCCGCCAGTCTCTACGTCAGGAATTTGTTTATCATAGATTGCTGTTGAAGAAGTAGCATTTGTTATAGCCTCATTTGCATTTTCAATAATGGTTTGGTTTTCCTTACCTACATTCTGAATATCAGTGGCTATATTTTGCTTATCAATATCATAAGTATCTTTGGAAACAACTCCTCCTTTTTTATCTAAAATATTTGATATAGCACTTGAGAAATTAAAGAAAAAACCGCCATTCCAAGTTATAGAATTTCCAGTAACTTTTGATAAAAAAGAAGACAGTTTGAATTTAGCAAGGCTCCAAACATTATTTCTCTTTACCTTTCCTAAAATATAGTCATCTGCCGTGTAGTCTGGAACTTGTTCGCTAAATTGAAATACAAGTTTCTTATTAACTTCATCAAATACTCCAACTACGTCATCAATAGAAAGATTAGAAGAAGAAACGTGATATTGTATATTACTACCAAGGTCATCAATCAATATATTCCCCAAAGAGTCAGAATATTGTACTTTGGTTGAAGTAACTGCTAAAGCAAGAGCGTTGCTTTTATCCGTTATCTTAAACCATTGTCCTACTGTTAAACCTACATTAGTTGCTATATTAACAAGTTCTGAATAGGTTATCGATGATATCAAATTTTGGTCAAGCACAACCCATTGACTTAATCCTGGATTGTAAACCTTATGAACCATTTGACTTGGAGTGTTATCATACCAAATCAGAATTATGTTTTCAGGTGGAGTGTTTCCGATATATACACCTGAAACCTGCCCTACATTTTTAGTATTCCCTGCCATAATCTATTATCTTGAATAGTTATAAGTAGCACGTTCACTCCAAGCTGAGATGAAGTCCATTGTTCCTTGAGCGTACTCTCTCTTGGTAACAGTTCCGTCCTTCGTCTCTTTCATTATACGCCAACCGTTATCGGTTTCATCAGTACCCATAGGTGCCCAACCGTAATACTTTTCATTTGCCGAAACTTCGTCAATGAAAGGTTCAGGAAGGTATTCACTGAATGTTTGCACAACAGGTGCGTTTGTTTTTACTGTTTTCATATTCCTTCTTGTTTTAGAAAATTATCAAATGCCTTTACAAATGAGTTTTCTATTTCAGACTTATTAGTGTCCTCATCCTCATTTTCATTAGCGTACAAGTCAAAAGGATTTTGCTCTTCAGCATTATCTCCTTCTTCATTATTTTCATTAGGATTTAAATACTGCCCTTCATTCATTTTTTGCTGTTGTTCTGCCATAGCTTCAGCATTTTTATTTTGAATTAAGGTAGCATTTGTTGGAACGTCTCCAAACTCCAAAGGTTTCATTTCATATTTTTCACGTGCTTCGTTTACAGTCATGAAACTTCCAACCTTCTTAATGTCCATATCAAGTTCTTGGTCAATAGTTAAACCGTTTAATCCAACAAATACAAGTTCAAAATCTGGATTGATTTGTTCAATTATGTATTTGTTTATTTTTCTTTGAATGAATTTTAACAAAGGATACAAACCTTTATCTTTAGAATGTTGTAACCTTTGTTCTTGACTACCTTCAAATAATCCTCCACCGCCTGAAGAACGACTAATGTCCCAACCTATTTCAGTTGGGTCAATCGAATAAACTGCACAAGCAATTTTAATAAGATATTCCATCCAAGAACTATATTCCATATCACGGTTGTTCTTTTGAAGGTCTATCCAATCTACATCTGCTTCCACTACAGGAGTTTTCCATGCTTGCATAACGCCTGTAATCATTGATTGCCATTGTTGTTTGAATTGTTGTAATGCTGCTTCGTTGTTAGTTCCTTTAATTCTTAATAAACCTTTAGGAGCTGAACCCTGACTGAAAAAACGTCTATTGTATTCATCTCCCCATAGCATAGATGTTACAACATTAATAAGTTCCTCAAGTTCAGAACATCCATATCCATTTGACCAAATAGAAGTAGAAGGATTGCGAACTCCAAAGCATAATTCCCAAGGATAGAACTCATTGACTTTGACGTTCTGATATATCTGAACATAGGAAGGATAATAACCGTGAACCTTTGGCCCAAATTCATTTCTCTGTTCCCATATACCAGCTCCATTTCTCTGAAAGAAAACATTATCATAATCTTTATCAAAGTATGAATCAGCCATTCTGAATGTGGCGGCATCTGTAGCTGTGAAACTTTCCAGTTGACCTCTTCTACTACGGATACATTCAAATGTCATTTGGTCATATGTTAATGAATCTTCTACAATCTTGCGAATGAAAGTATCAAAGTCATCATGCTCCCATGCACTCACATTTCCACCCTTCAAAAGAAAATCTGTTATAGCAAAAGCAATTCTTTTGTCCTTATTATCCATTTTTTGTTCAATACCACCTTTCGGTTTCTTTCGGATAACAAAGCCAGTTGAATACTTATTTTCTTGCGGTTCAGCAAAATCAGCTACTTGATTTTTTCTTGTTTTAATTATTGAGTTTATGATAGGAGTTTTTGACATTCTCTTTAACGTAGTGTAAGTCAAAGAAAACGGCTTGTCTTTGTACCCCAAATTTGAATTAAATTCGAGTGGGTCAATAAAAAATGCCTTTGGATGCTGTTCAATCTTAGGCTGTATGGTGTTGAACACTTGACTTGCCTTTACCATATCTTCTGGACTGTCGGAACGTAAAGCCTTCTCAAGTGTTCTGAACTTCTTAGCCTTCAACTTAGCTTCTGCAAGTTGAATAGCATCTAACTGTTTAGCATAGTTGCTCATACCATTATATAAATCAATTTTTTACTTTTTGAAATATCCTATAACTGTAAAATGCGTAAACAAAATAAAAGGAGAACATTTTCACACTCTCCTTTCATAAAACAATAAATTTAATTTGATTAAACAGTAACAACTGTTATTCCTAATGAAACACTCTCGTCTCCATCGCAAACAATAGCATCAGGAGCCGTACCGCTTGTCCAAGCATCGTTATCATCAAGAGTAAATTCATAAGAATAACCTTCATAAACGCTTATCTCAGGAGTTTCGCCTGTTTTCAATTCAATTTCTTCAATTGTAGTTGTATATCCATCAAGTTCTCCTGTAAGAGTAACAGTTGTTTCAGTTCCGTCAGTCAAAGTAGGAGTTATTGTCATAGTGTGAATAGGTAAAACAATAGGCATCGAAATTGCTATTGATACACTTTCGTCGCCTTCACAAGTTATAACATCTGGAGCTTCAGTGGTCCATGTATTATCTCCTGTGAGTTTGAATAGATAGTCAAATCCCTTTATGATTTCAACTTCACTTGTTTTACCGTCTTCAATTTCGATAACTTTTTCAAAAATATACCCATCACTATTTTCACAATAAACTATAACAGAAGTTTTATCTCCATTAGTAATTGATGGTGTAATAGTGAGTGCATACTCTTCTACCCCAAATGTTTTGATAGAACTTCCTCCAAACTTAGTGCACTTCATGATAGGTTGTAATTTTAGAAAAACCGCTTCTATTTCATCTTCATCAATCACATCTCCTAATTTCCAAGGAAGATACGTTTCAAATTCTGTTCCAGAAACAGATTCCATCCACAATATTGTGAATTTTTCCGACTTATCATCAATCATATCAACTCTTACAGTAGCTTTCTTGTTTTCATCGGATTTCATTACAAATACAAAATCTCTCATAAGGCATTTATTTTTAAAGTGTTAAACATATCTTATCTATAACTGTCCATTCTGTTTTCTATCTTTTGAGTAAGCATAGAATCAAACAGAATTGATTTGTTACTAAGATTAGTATGTACTACAACAGCTTCATCTAAATATTCATACAATATAGTATTATCATTAAATGAAGTTATTTCAACACCTTCGATATTTTCTATGTCATTTATCAAAGCATCAAATGCATCTGATGATATAGCATCTTGCATCATATCTTTAGATAGATACTTCATGTCTTTTATAGAAGTATCAAGCTCAGAAGCCATTAATTGATAATCTATATCTAATGGCTCACTGAGTTTGTTAAGTTTCTGAGAAATAGGCATATCACTTTTTGTTTACAAGAAATACCAAGTTCCAATTCTGTTTCATATCTCGTTCCATTTCTGAAACGTCAAAGCCGTGTTTCTTCAGATGTTTCCGAAGAGCTTTAAAACGTTTGAAGTCCTCTTTTAAGTCCATATTCATATCAAAGTTGTACTCAAATATTATCTGGTCAACGTCTCCAAAGTCTGTACAGTTGATAAGAACTTCCCATTCAGAGCCTTCAATATCAACCTTCATCTTAGTCGGCTTATACTTTTCCATAACCTCGTTGATATTTACACACTCAACAGGAACACGTTTGCGGTTATGTTTTACCAAGAATGAATAATAATATGGAGCTTTACCCAGATAGAAGTCACGAACCTTATCATCATTACCTACTACAGCTTTGTTATGGGCAATTACGTTCTTTGCTCCGTTATCTTCTATATTAGTAGATAGGAATTCAAAGTTAACTGCTTCTGGTTCAAATACAATGACCTTTTTAACTTTATCAAAAGCGTCACAAGTAAATGCTCCGATATTACCGCCCAAATCCAATACAATATCTTTATTAGAAAGTTTTAAGCCTCCCAATCCTACTGAACGGTGAGTGTATTCGCTGCCTTTGAAAACCGCATCAACTATATGTTTTTCAGTTGGTAGGTTTGAACGCCACTTCAAAGTCTTGCCGTCTTTCTCAGCAGTAGCCAAAGTGAAGTCTGATTGTACTTCTCGGAACTCTGAAAGACGTTTAACCTGAGCGATGAGCTTAGTTTGTTTACAGAAAGATTCAAATTGACTTATCGTTACATTGTGAAGTATCGGAGCTTTATCTAAGTCTATGTTCCAACCTTCGTTCTCACAAGAGCCTTTGCGGTTGATACGCTTCCTCAATTTTTCCTTTTCTTCATCTTCTTTTACTATGTTGATTGAAATATCAAACAACCCTCCTTTCTTCTCACGTACTGAAAATGCAAGTAAGTTCTCAATAAGAATTTGTGTAGTGGTTTTCTTTTCCACTACCTCAAAACCCTTATTCTCAAAAAATTCTACTAATTTCTTGTCCATATTTTTATTTCTTGATAATTGATTTACTTCTTGGTTGAAATTTGCTTCGTTGCTTGCCTTCTCCGATAATCATTTTCCAATACTTTTGGAACTCACATAGCCACATTTCAATTTGATGAAGAGTTATATTACATTCTTTTTGAATTTCATAACACCCCTTTTCTTTATTCCAATTCAAATACGGCATCGGCTCTCCTTTTTCATTCGCTATCTTAGTAAGCCATTTTTCAGCTTCATCCTTTAACCAATAGATAGCCTGTTTTTGTTCTCTTGCGGTTTTCAAATTCGGATAGATAAGACGTATGCCGATTGAAGCACCTGGTCCAACGTTTGTAAAGTCATTTTGGTCAAACTTCATAAACTTTCGGTCAGTATATCTCGGAATGTAAGTGAAGTCCTGATAAAACTCATGAGAAATAAAGTCTGCAACAGCAGGAAATGTTTTTAAATATTCAATAATATCTTCTGGCTTCTTAGCAAGCAAGACTGTAGCAATGAGATTATTCATGTTTTTATGTAGAGTTGGCACAACTACTCTTGTATAACAATAGTCTCTCGGCTGTCCAGGCGCTGCTTGAGAATTAATAAGATAAGCCGCTGTATATGGATTTTGTCCAGAGCTACGAACGCCAGCAATAAAACGGCTGAATTCATCCTCATCGTATTTATCATAATCAGGAATACCGTTGCGCCATTTATTAGCTGAAATTAACTCTTCCTTAGATTGAGCCTGTTTGAGTCCTGACTTTATAGGTGCTCCAAATAAGCTCGGTTGTAAAACCTTTCCTTTAGGTTCAAAAGTAAAAGTTTCAGGATTGTTAAAGAAACGGAAAACCATTAATTTCCAAATCAAATTTTTTAACGAA
>Ga0194138_10000166_pt1 | contig 33357 bp, 38 predicted proteins | sample TARM_MetaG_T2_14_FD_134022 | JGI IMG/M metagenome (GOLD analysis project Ga0194138, IMG submission 134022) | Freshwater microbial communities from Pennsylvania, USA, analyzing microbe dynamics in response to fracking - TARM_MetaG_T2_14 (version 2) | ecosystem: Environmental > Aquatic >...
CGGGAGGTGTTCCGCATGCGGAACACCTCCCGAGCGTCATCACGAGGTGAAAGAGCGAGCTCCGTCTCGCCTCCCGTGTTCCGCATGCGGAACACTTTGATGGCCTGTCACGACAGCAACTGCACGGGTGTCCATCACCTAGGTGTTCCGCATGCGGAACACCCACACGAGAGCAGGGCGCCCGACGACCACCGGTCTGCCGCGGAATTCCTAGGCCTGACATGTTCCGCATGCGGAACACCTGAGAAACCACTTTGGCTCTGTGCGCCATGGCTTCGGCCACGCCACTTCGCCACCAGAGGAACACTGGCATGATCAGTCATACCCCATATCCCCTTCGATGGATCGCAGCATCGTTGCTGGCGCTGGCCGTCACTCCCGTGCTCGGGCAGACCTATGAGGGGCGCGTTACCCATGTGCTCGCCGCTGACAGCGTCCGAATCACGGTAGTCACCACCTGCCTCGAGGCTGGCTGCCCGGAGCTAGGGGACTCCTTGAGAGTCGCTCTGTCCGAGATCGATGCTCCGGAGTTGGACCAACCCCATGGAGAGAACGCCACTGACGCATTACTAACGCGAGTCCATGAAAGAGTGGTGACGGTCATCCAGGAGGGGGCGGACGAACGCGGGCGTCCGGTAGGGCACCTGTACCTGGAAGACGAATGGCTCAATGGCTGGGCCGTCAGTGAAGGGTACGCCTGGGTTCACCCACCGACCGCTCAGACAGCGGCGCTCGACGATCTCCAGCACGAGGCTCAGGCACAGGAACGAGGCCTGTGGGCGGATGACGCGCCGGTAGCGCCCTGGAAGTGGCGAGAGGGCATCCGCGATGCGGCAGGTTCCGCTGAGCCCATCCAACAGCCTGGCGATACGCTTCACAGCCAGCTATCTCCAGCGGCACTCGACGCCGTCCACACGATCGAGGCCCCTCTAAATCGCGGCCGACCCAACGGATAAGGAGCCTCCCTATGTGGCGTCTTCGCCTGCTTTATCTTGGACATCGCCATGTCCGCATGCGTCCGGACAGCTTCCTGGTGCTGAGCGCCATGATCATCATCGTGGTGGCAGGCGTGGCATCGCTGCGGCTGAGCCCGGAGAACCCAGCACTGATCACGCTGGGTACCGGCCTGGTCGTGTCTGCCATGCAGCTCACGGCCATGCTGCAGTTCCCGGGGATCGCCGACGGCCTGTCATGGGGTGGCCTGATCATCGAGGAACTCAAGTCCACACGAGGGGTGGTCCCGGATGCCGGCCTGGGAGCTGCCCGGCGGCGCATCGTTCGTCACCTCCAGGAGCACGGCGATGTCCCCGAGGAGGTGGTGCAGGCCTGGCTCCGCGCCTCGTACCCCTGACATGACGCTTCCCTCAGGATCACCATCACAGGCCACTGTCTCCGTTGAACGACAGGCGCCTGCTTTCCCCGTCTCCGTTGAACGACAGGTTTCAGTGGATACCCGTTTAATACTATGATTAAAAAATTCCGATTCAGATCTGACTATTATTATTTTGAAAACGCCCATGAAGGGCATCTTAGAAAGGCATTTTGATCGGGATCACTGCTAGCGTGACATCTGCCCATGTCATAAGCCGAGCACGCTAGGAGACCCAGCATGAGCCGTTCTGCGAAGCATACCGTGGTGGAGCAGTACATCCGCGCCTACCGCCTGCGGCATGGCGAAGCGCCAGCCATCAGCGAATCGAAGGGGTTCCTGTGGGTGAATGGACGAGGCGGTTTCATGCTCGAGGAAATCGAGGAGATGACGGACGATCTCCTCAAGGGCGCATCCTCCACGCCGGCCCACGCCGTAATCGCCGGAGCCCGTTGAACCATGGACGGCAGCTACTGCCCAAAGCCGCGGAGACGGCCAATGAATCAAGAACGACCCGACACTGCTCGACGTCATTCGACAATCAAGAGAGCCACCATGCCCGCTAGTTTCTTACAGGAAATGGCTTATCAGTTCCTGACCGACAAGGAGACCCTTGATCGCGTCCAGGTTTGGCAGGCGTTCCGACGACACAGCGACGAGGAGCTTGCCTCTCAATGCAAGGCGTCCCTTGGCCTCGAGCGGTCTCCTTTCTCTGATCAAGAGATCATCGAGGCATTTACACAACTGCGCGTCGCCAATGCTGGTGACCTGGGGGTCTACGCGTTGAAGCTCCTCGGCGGTGGCAATGTGCCCCTGCGTGCCAGGGACCTGACCGACACCAAGCGTGTCCAACTGGCGCTTCTCGAAGTGTTCGCCGCTCGCAGCGTGGCGTCGAACCGCCTTCAAGGCCAGGTGGCATCCAACAGTGCCATCACCGAACTGCTCGGCATCTTCCCCGACGCCCCCTCTCAGCCCCCCGAGCTGACCATGAGCGATATTGCCGACAAGTATGGCATGTCGCAGGAGGAGCTGGAGATGGCTGCGGCCGAAGAGGAGAGGGCGCTTGCTCGCCGACGGGACGACATCTTCGACGCCCACTATCCCCCCGCGAGGCATGATTCGGTGGTGTCGCTCCACTGAACTGAATTCGCCTACCGAGTGTTCCGCATGCGGAACACGTTCTTCTGATCGCCGTGCCCTGCGGTGGTGATCCCCGACCATCGCCAGGGCCTGATCGCTCGCGTCATCCTCTGGCGCCATCCCTCTTCGGCCCCTCCAGGGTGTTCCGCATGCGGAACACCTCTTGAGTGACGGCGGGCGCGTTACAATTTCCTCTCTTCCGGCCTTCAAAGGCACCACCACCCCCCTTGCATCTCTGCCGATATCCGTAAAGTAGCCCTCATGCCATCTGGTGTGGCCCGAGACCTGTGCGGAGGCTGAGGTGAACCGAAACATGCCCATCGCTGAGCAAGATCCAGCCATGCTGGCGACGTGCGCCTGGCAGAGACGGGATGCCGAGTGGTCGCCCTATCCACCGGACGTCGACGCCGTACACGCTGCCGGCGGACATGCCCATTACTGGGTGCGCGGCTGGAACTTCCCCTCACCTGTCATCGCGGAAGTTGAGTTGATCGTGCACCGCGACCCGCCCGAGCATCGCGTCGTGGTGCGTCGAATAGGGGCCCAGCTGATGGACGAACCCGCTCGTAGCCCGCGCTTCACCAACCTCGAGCTGCTCCCCAACTGGCAACCCCTGGAGTGGTCAGGGCCGGTGACCGGCATCCGCCGTGCGCAGGCCGCCCATCCTGACGATGCCTCGTCGTGCCAGCGAGCCCGCGGGGGTGAGACATGATCGACTGGCTGAGCCCCCTTCGCCTCACCGGCACCGGTGAGGAAGAGGGCGCCTTCGACAGGGCCATGACGGAAACCGAGATCGCCTCAGTGGCGCAGAGGTGGCTCGACCATCACGGCTGGGAGAGCTACCCCGAGGTGGTGCTGGAGTCGTTCCCCGGGCGGCCCGACCTGATCGCCACCCGCGCCAACATCTGCCAGGTGATCGAGTGCAAGCGCTCCTTGACCCTGGGTGTCGTCGAACAAGCCTCACGCTGGCGCTGGCACTCCCGTCCCGAGCAGAGCGGCATGCCCCACCTAATCTGGATCGTCGTCCAGCGCTCCCGAGGGCGACGCAGCGAGTTGCTCTGCCACCTGATCAAGGAGTTCGGCCTCGGCCTGATCACGATCAGCAAGGAGCCGGCCATGCGACTGCCTCACGATGGCGGGGTAGACCTGACGCCGCAACGCTACCAGCTGTACCAGGAGATCTCCCCGACACTGCAGCCGGGTTCTCGCCGCGCAGCGGCCACCCTGATCGCCCAGCTGAAGCCGGATACCCGCATCGCCACGCCCGGAGCGCGGGGCGGCGCCACGACCTTCATGACCCCCTTCAAGCGGACCATGGCCGCCATCGAGACGCTCATGGCCGACGGCAAGGAACACCACATCGACCACATCCTCGAGTGGCTGAACAGCCACGGCGGGCATCATTACGCCACCGACCGCAGTGCCAAGTCGGCATTGCCTGCCCATCTGGACCGCCTCGGGTACAGCCGCACCCGCGACTACGGCCCCTGGTTCGCACTCCCTGACACCGAGAAGGAAGCACTCGCATGAGCACGCAGTTCCCCAAGCCTCTGGTGACGTTCGATCTGGATGCCTGCCCCGACACGCTGCGCACACAGCTCGAGGCCTGCATGCTGGGCTCACCGGAGGGTGCCATTGTCACCCTAAGCCCCACCCTCGACGCATCGAACCGGAGGATCGCCCAGATCGAGGAGAGCCGTCGGTCCATGTCGGTCCTGCTCTGTCAGTGGCGCGATGCGTATCGTCAGCTGCTGGATGCCGAGTCGGAGGAACGTGGAGGGCTGGCGCCCATCGACACCGTCCCGGCGGCACTGCGCAAACACCTCGACGACCTGGATCGGGCCACCGCCCAGGGGTATCCACTTCCCTGAGGAGCATGCGCCATGAAGGTCTCGACCAAGCACTGCTGGGACTGTGGTAGCGACGTGCTACGCCTGTTTCGCAGCACCAACGAGAAGGTCTGCCACGCATGCGGCACGGTGATGCCCTGGTACATCGAGGAAGGGCAGAAGCCGTTGCTGGGCGCGTCTCGGGATGGCGAGCCGGTCACCCCCCAAAAGCCGATCAACCGTATTTCTCAGACCTGACGCCCCGCCAGGGCCTGCCACGCAATGAAGGAGAGCCCCATGTGGTTCAAGACAGCCATCCTCTATCGTATTCACCAGCCGCCCCAACTGGCGGCCGACGCCCTCGCATCCGCCCTCGAGGAGCATGTGAGCCGCCCCCTGGAGGGGAACAACCCCAAGCGCATGGGCTGGACGGCGCCAGCAGGTCGCAAGAGCGACATGCTGCTGCACGAACTCCAGGGACACCGGCTGATGACCGCGCTGCGTCAGGAGCGCCTGCTGCCGGCCAGCGTGGTGCGTGAAGAGGTCGAGGAGCGCTGCGACGAGATCGAGGAGCGCGAGGGCCGCAAGCTGCGCCGCCAGGAGCGCATCACCATCAAGGAGCAGGTCATCGAGGAACTGTTGCCTCGGGCCTTCGTGCGCTCCAAGAAGGTGGATCTGTGGTGGGATACCCGCCGCGACTTGCTCTGCGTGAATGCCGGCAGCCGCAAGGCCGCCGAGGAGGTGCTGGACCTGTTGCGCGAGACCCTCGGCAGCCTGAAGGTGACTCCGCTCGCCACCCAGGAACTTCCAGTGCGTGCGATGACCCGTTGGCTCAGTGAGCCCGACAGCCGTCCCGCGTGGCTGATCCTGGGCGACCAGGCCCAACTCCGGTCCAAGGGAGACGACGCCAGCTTCACGGCGCGTCAGGCCGATCTGGAGGGTGATGAGGTGCGCTCCATGGTCGAGGCTGGCCGGCAGGCGACCAAGATCGCCATCACCCTGGAGGGGCAGGCTGCGCTGGTGCTGCAGGACGACTTCACCTTCAAGAGCCTGCGCTTCGATGACGCGCTGATCGAGGAGGCCAACAACGCCGAGGATGACGATGATGCGATCATCCGGCTGGAGACGGACTTCGTGCTCATGGCCGATGCCCTGGCCCACATCATCGAGCAGATGCTCGCGGCGCTCGGGGGTGAAGCCAAGGCCACGCCGGCAAAGGATGAAACACACGAAGAGCGTGCGGCAGGGGAGGGCGATCCCACCGACGCCTCGGCCGGCGCGGACGAGCAGGCGCCAGCCGGCAGCGATGGCGATGAGGTTGCCGCTGAGCGCGAAGTGGCGTCCGCTTCTGGCACCATGCCTGCTGATGAAGACGAGGGTCGTGCAGGAGGGGACAGCGATCCTCGCGATACGCTCGGCGCTACGTCGGGACAAGACGCGATAGAGGGTGAGACAGCGCACCCCTGATCCCGGACGGCCGGCCCGGCGCCTGCGGGGCCGGCCACGAACCAGACGCCCGGCAGCGCGGCAGGACACCACGACACAGGGAACCGAGGACCTCATGACCAAGCCCATTGATGGCACCGACGTGTATGTCACGCTCCCCATCAGCCTACGCGACGCCATTCTGGCGCCAGCCTTCCCGTTCGAATGCACGCGCCAATGGCTGTGTTCTACGTGCCTGGGGAGCGGCATCCTCAAGGCCCCACCTCCTTACGGCCAGGTGCGATGCGCCAGCTGCAAGGGGCATGGCAGCGTAGGGCATACCCAGACGTTCTCGGTGGAGCCCACCCCTGGCCAGCGGGACAACCGAGCCATGCAGTTCTGCTACCAGGGCGAGGGGAATTGCGGCTTCAACGGCGGCAAGCCGGGAGACCTCTACGTCACCGTCACGGTCACGCCCGATGAACGCTTCGAGATCCGCGGCAAAGACCTGGTGTGCCACATTGGCTATGGAGAGCTGAAGGACCCACTGCCGACCCTCGATGAGCAGGACCCCACGTCACTGACCGGCTTCGGTGTGGATCTATTCGGCGTGGTCGAGGAAAAGGGGCTAGGCGGCTATCAGCGGGGGGATGCCCAGCGCGGCAAGCTGGTCTACCGCATGGCCCACCATGACCCGTCAGAGGTGCGTGGCAAGGGGGAGGAGGAGGCCAATGAGCCGGCCGACGCGACCACCATCGCCGCCGAGCTGCTGCCCTCCCTCGACAGCCTCGAGAAGGCCCTGGATGCCATGCACAGCCCCGGCGATGCCGGCCACCGTGAGGGCATCGAGCTGATCCTCGACATGCAGCGGAAAGTATTGGCGCGTCATGGCATCGAGGTCATCCCGGCCGTGGGCAGAACTTTCGATCCGCACTGGCACGAGGCCGTGGCCATGGACTCCGATGCAGGCGTTCCCAGGAACCGGGTGACCCGGGTCCTGCAGACCGGGTACCGCCATGGGCAACGCCTGCTGCGGCCGGCGAGGGTGATGGTGAGCGGATAGCACGCCATACGCATGGGCCCACCACCGCGGCAAGCGGTGGTCTTGGCGAGGCCAAGCATTCGAGACAGGCAGTGTCAGCGGGAGGCGAAAGATGCGTCGACCAATGACGTACTACCCCAGAAGTGCCCTCAAGGGCACGCTGTCACTTCGGCACACCGAGCTCGGTAAGCATACTGGTGGGCATAGCCACCAGATGTAACCGCCATGACGACGCTCCAGACGCTCCCCTCCGACCTTCCCGCCACCTGGCCCCGAGGTATCCGCATCTCGTATTCGGTCAGTGGCCACGATCGTGATGATCTGCCCAGCATCCAGGACGTGGCGTTTCTGCGCGATGCCGTTGCCCTTGCCCGAGAGAGAGCGGCGCACATACCGAGTGGCGCGTGTCAGGTGCTGCGTCATCTACGGCACCGGTATCCGATGCAAGATCCCGGGGATGGGCGAACCCCGGCAGGGCTCGGCGGTGGCATCACGCACATCTTCGACGTCCTCCCTGATGGCTCGCTGCACCTGGTTCGCGAGTTCCCCATGCGCCCCATCACCTTTCGTGAGTCCCCACGGCAGGGTGTCACCGACTGGGTGGGCAGCATCTCTCCCTACCCGGGCAAGGGGGCTGCAGACCCGACGGTGGCGGACCAGCTTTATGCCCTGAGCCGGGTCGCCCGAAAACAGCAATGGCAGGCAGCATGCGACCTCCTCGACGCCGCGATGCGGTCACACCATGACGGTGAGACACCTGCCCGACCTTCGTCAGCGGCTAGCCCCGCCAAGGCGTCTTCGTGGTTGCGCCGACTCTTCGGCCGGCCCCAGTTGCAAAAAACACGATCACAGCGACAGTAGGGCGGCGTCGAAGCCACACCGCTTCGCTACCCCCAGGACCGATGGACAAGGAGGACAGATGTCGGACTTCCGCAACACACGACTCGGCGTCACCAATGCCGCCCGCCTGATGGACGTCCGCGTCACCGAGCTCAAGCAGGCGGTGCGCACCGAACAGCCGCTCCATGGCGTCATGCCGCCGCGTCCGATCGGCCACCTCGGCAAATCGGCGACCGAGATGTACTTCAACGCCGGCGACGTCATGGATGCCGCCGAGGCCATCAAGGCGGCTCGACGCCGCTGACGGGTGTGCCCCCGGCCAAGCTCACTCCCTGAGACAAGGACCCCAGCCATGCATGACCTCCTGTTCACTGCCGCCCCGGTGGTACACCGCGAAACGGCACCGCTCGTTCGCCGTACGGCCGACCCGGTTGCCGAGACCGTCCGCCTCGAACCCTTCGAGGCAACCCTGGTGTGGCTGCGCGACACCGGAGCCACCCTGCGGCTGGTGCACCGTGGCGCCACGGTGAAGGAGCTGGCCACCTACAACGACTACTACGGCTTCTTGCGCAGCGTGGACGGCGCCCTGGAGGACGCCTCTGGGTTCTGTGACAGCTACCGGGTCACCTCGGACAGCGAGCTGGCGCTGCAACTGGATCTGGTGGTGATCGACACCTGCGTATTGCCAGCGATCGAGGAGAAGGCCTGGGGCCACAAGGCCGCCTACCGTCGTCTGAACTGGAACGACACCTGGTGGCGCCACGATGCCAAGGTGCTGAAAGCCTGGGAGTCCACCCTGCCGGAAGAGCGACCCAGGCTGCTGGGGCAGCTCGAAGTGGTGTCACCTGAGCCCAAGCGCGTCGCCACGCACATCGGGATGTGGCACAGCCTCCGTGACGGCGTCGAGCCCGCGCTGAATCAAGAGGCCCTCGCCATCCTGAGCGACCTGCGACAGGACGCACAGAACCTGGCCGAGGCGGGCTAGTCGATGTTCGCCAAAGGTCCCATGCCAGGCACGACGGCCAAGCGCGATGCCCTGCGCCATCTCCCCGACGGCGTCTACTGCCGGCGCAGCGAGGCCATGGGGATCACCGGCTATGTCGTCTACCTCCCGGATGGCACGCCGATCGTGTCGGCCGGCAATGCCCAGCAGGCGTGGCAGAAGGCCGAAGCCTGGGGCCAACGTCACCTTGCACCCTCAGAGCCCACCAGGAGCTGACCATGGATCGCCGAGCCCTCGACAAGATCAAGAAGTGCCTGCGCCTGGCCAAGAGCGACAACGCCAATGAGGCCGCCGCCGCCCTGCGGCAGGCTCAGAAGCTGATGGCCAAGCACGGCCTCAATGACGTCGACGTGCAGCTCGCCGACGTGACGCGCCATCGCGCCAAGAGCGGTGCTGTTTCCCATCCCCCGCGTTGGATGTGGCTGCTGATGAGCCTGATCAAAGAGGCCTTCGGGGTCGAATACGTCTACCACTCCGAACGCGGCCCGCAGACCCGCTGGCGCATGGAAGGCAGTGCCGACTTCATCGGGGTAGGGGAGGCCCCTGAGGTCGCTGCCTACGCCTTCTCGATCCTGCACCGCCAGCTCAAGAAGGACCGCAGCGCTTTCCTCAAGTCACTCCCTCCTCGGATGCGCAAGGGCCTCAAGACGCGCCGGGCCGATCTCTTCGCCGAAGCCTGGCTGAGCGCGGTGTATCAGAAAGTCAAAGACCTCACGGTACCGGTGAAGGAGTCACAGCTGGTGGCGACCTGGATGGAGCGTGAGTACGGCGAGGCAGGCATCGAGGCGGCCCGAGACCGTCGCCACAAGGGCGCCCTGCTCGGGGATGCCGAGGCGATCCGCGAGGGCATCGAGAAGGGTAAGCAGGTCCAGCTGCACCACGGCGTCGCCGGCAGCGCCGCCCCCGAGGCGTTGCCCGGCAGAGTGGCCGATGGAAGGAAGCGTTCGAGGCACGCTACCGTGCCGCCGTGTCGGCCATCTGAGCAGCGCGTTGCCGCTCTCCTCCTCGCGCAGACCAGCCGACCCAACGACTCTACTCCCGGTATTCGCCGCGCCCGGCACCCCCTGGGTACTGCCGGCGGGCGCCTTCCGCAGCGAAGGCTGCACCGCCTCCTAGCCACCGGCGTCGCCCGGGTCATTGCCCGGGCTGTTTCCCTCGTTACCCCGCCCAGGTCAAGCCAGGGCGCTTTCTTTCGCGCAGCGTTTTTCTTCGTCATGTCCCTCAAGGGAATTTCCAGACCACCCCACGGGAGGAAGGGGGCCGTACGCTTGCTCCAGACCTCAACGCCGGCGCCCGCCGCCGGCTCACACAAGGAGCCCACATGTCGTCCTGCCACATCCCCGAACCACGAGCCAACCGCATCATCCGCGACTACCGTGCCCTCTACGCCAAGGCCAATGGCCAGCCTCCTCGGCTCACCCGCCGGGGTGACCGGATCATCGTTAACGACGGCGTCAGCTATCCCCTGGCCGTCCTGGTCACTATGACCAACAACCTGCGCTGGCGCCTGACCGGTGAGCTCAGCTGGTAGGAGCGCGATGTGCCGTCGCAACCGTGACATCACGTCCTGACGCAAAAGGGCCCCCAAGGGCACGTCCAGACCGGTGTTCCTTTGCTTCGCGCCCCTACCATGGGCCTCGCAGTACCCATCCAACCGAAGATCCAAGGAACCAGAAGATGACCACGGACAACACAACCGCCCCGACACCCGCTGCAGCCTCCACCGACGGCATGTGCAAGGCCGTCTATCTCCTCTACCTCGCTGGCCTGTTCACCGGCATCACGGCCCTGATCGGCGTGGTGATCGCCTACATGAATCGCAACGACGCACCGGAGTGGCTGCGCTCCCATTACCAGTTCCAGATCCGCACCTTCTGGATGGGCCTGCTGTTCCTGGCGGTGGGTTCGCTGCTGTCCATGGTCATGATCGGCTTCCTAGTGCTGCTGTTCTGGGCGGTCTGGCTGGTGATCCGCGTCATCAAGGGCTGGAAGGCGCTGACCCAGCAGCAGGCGCACCCGAACCCCACCGGCTGGATGTTCTGACGCTACAGCAAGCCATCTCATGTGCCGCCGCCAGAGCATCCCGCTGGCGGCGGTCTTGTTTCCCCCCTTGCATTCTCAGACAGATCGATACACTGGCTCGGCGCTGGCACGACCTGGCGCGAGACTTTCACCCAAGGAGACTTCCGTGACCGATACCTATGCCTACACCCTCCGCGGGCACCTCACTGCCAGGAGCCCGATCTCGGTCAGCTATATCGGCCTGGATGGCGCCCTGCCGCGCACCCCGCATGGCCAGGTGTTCCTGAACGGCGGCACCCTGCGCGGGCCGCTGCGCAAGAGCGCCCTGAACGTGGTGCTGCGCGAGACCGCCAAGGACACCGGGATGCCGCTGGCGCAGATGTACATGCTGGGCCAGGGGGTCGACACCACCCGCGAGGTGAACAACGAGGACACCGGCAAGAGCCATGACCCCATGGCCGAGAAACGCCTGCGCGAACTCAACCCGCTGCTCAACCTGATGGGGCGCTGGAAGCTCGCCGGCCGCCTCGAGGTCCAGCCGCTGTTAACCCCGGCTACCAACGTGGTCACCGCTGGCCAGGGCGTGCGCCACGACCAGTTCGAGCGCGATCCCGAGCTCGTCGAGTGGCTCGATGATGCTGAGCGCGACCGCCTGCTCGAGACGCTGGCCAGCAGCCGCGCCAGCATGGACGACATCAAGGTGGTCCGTGACCAGGTCAACGTGCTGAAGAAGGCGTACCGCAAGGCCGCTGACGATCCCGACGAGCGCAAGCGCATCAGCCAGCAGCTCACCGAGCTGGATGGCCGGGAGAAAGCCATCAAGGAAGCACGAGAGGGCGGCACCGAGTCGATCAAGCACCCGCTGGCCGGCCATGAGTCGATCGCCCCGGGGAGCGAGTTGAGCTGCACCCTGCGCATCAACGGCGGCACCGCCGTGGACCTGGGGCTGCTGCTGCACAGCCTGGCCGACTTCTCGATCACTCCCCACCTCGGTGGCCACCGCGCCGGCGGCTTCGGCGCTGTCTCCGGCCAATGGACGGTGTACCGGCGTGCCAGCGGCGAGCTCAAGGCCGAACCCATCGGCGAGGTCACCCTCGACGACCTGGGCTTCCAGATCGAGGGCGAATCGCTCACCGAGGCATGGGACGCTTTCGTCGCGGCGCTTCCCGACATGGACCTGTCCGTCTATCTGCTCAGCCAGGCCCGTGAACGCCAGGAGGCATGATCCATGGCCACTGCCTTTCAACTCCGCCTGCGGCTGCACACGCCGGTGATCCTGCCGGTGGTCACACCCCGGCTCGAAACGCTGCTGGCCGAAGCGCTGCGGCATCAGCGACTGGACTGGACGGCGCCGGTGAACGACCTCCCGCTGACCTGGGATGATCAGCGCGGCGGCTACCGGGGCTCCCAGGCTGTCTTCGGCATCACCGCCCAGCACGGGCTGGTCGGCCAGGTGGTCAAGCTCCCCTCGAGCGTGACGCGTCTGCCCGCACACGCAGCGACGCGTCGTAACAAGCCGATCAAGAACATCAAGATCGATGGCTCGGGTACGGCGCCTAAGCTGACCACCCACCATGGCTACCTCAGCCCGTACCTGATGTTCTACGGCGAGGGTGACCCCGAAGAGTGCCTCAAGCTGTTGAGCCTGATCCACCACGTCGGCAAGGAGCACGCCCGGGGCCAGGGCTTCTTCACGATCGAGGCCGTGGAGCCCGACCCCGACGAAGGCTGGCGCATGCGTCCCTGGCGATCCGCCAAGGACCACGTGTCAGACCGCTATCACGCCATTCCCGACACGCTGCGCATGGGGCTCACCGGCACCGACGAGCCGGTCTACCGCCCCCCTCGTGTCCTCAAGGAGGTGCTGGCATGAACCGTGGTTATGCACTGCTCCATCAGGCCACCAAGGGGTTCCGTGCCCCGGCCAAGATGGACACTTACACCCCCACGACCGTGTCCTGCGCCTGTTGCCAGCGAGCCTGGGAAGAGGTCGAGGAGCCAGGGCTGGCCATGGAGTACCAATACAGCGCCGGCTACGCCTTCGAGTCCGTCTGCACGACCTGCTACACGCCCCGGCTTGCCTCCACTGACATGCTGGGTGTCGAGAAGCTGGCGCGGGGCGGCAAGCCTGTCGGAGGAAAGCTGGGGATGCTGGCCGGTTCCGGTGGTGTCATCACCCCGTCGGGTGAGCTGCATCTGGCCTTGCCGCAGGGCTGGATCGACAAGTTCCAGGGCGGGGAGCTGGGCCGACAGGGACGCCTGCATCGCTGTGGCGCCATGGCCCTGCTGCTGAAGCTGCAGGGTGCCGGAGCGTTGGCAGACAGCCACCAGGGCTTCGTGTTCGTCGAGAACTGGGGCCGTAAAGCCGACACCTTGATGGGGCAGTGGCGGGCTTCGTTCTCCTTGTCGGAGGTGTGGTGCCTCAGTGACCAGGGTGCCGAGCCCCTGGATCTCGCCGCCATGATCGATGTTGCTCGCCTCGTGCACGCCGAGTGGCTGGCGAAGAAGGCCGTGACGCCTGCCTTCTGGCGGCCCATCGTCCAGGCCGCTCAGGGTCGGCGTCATGACGCGTCACTGCAGAAGTGGACGGAGGGGCTCGACGATCCCATGACCCTGCTGGCTGCACTGCCCGTTGATCCCCATAGCCGCATGCGCCTGACACCGGTGATGCGCGAACTCATTCCACTGATCGAGGAGGGTGCCCTGTGATCGTGCACTACTACGAAGGCTCCGCCCTGGCCCATCCAGGCAATCCGCCCGGGAAAGAAGTGACCCTGGATGACCGGCACAAGACGGCCTGGCGGCTCTTTACCGGTGCTTCCGATTACCCGGGCGGCCAGCGCAACTTCCTGTTCCGCGCCGAGCCTCTGGGGCCAAACCGGCACCTCTTCATGCTGCGCTCTGCCGAACCTTTCCCCGGGGGAGCCCCGCGGGAGATCGACCTCCGCAAGGGCGCCCGGCTCAACCTGGAGTGGGTGATGTCGCCCACCATTACGGCGGGTGTTCCCGTTCACGGACAGCGAGGGAAGCACATGCCGGCACCTCGCGAGCGCTGGCCCGAGGTCGTGGCCTCGCGTCTGGCCGCCAGTGGCCTCACCCTGGCCGACCCGCAGGGCCTGGAGGTGCTGGAGTGGACCTCGGTGCGCCACGTGCGTCGCAAGAAGGGGCGGTTCACGGTCGCACAGTTTCGTGCCGCGGTGACGGTGAGTGACCCCATCAAGGCCGCGTCAGCGTGGCTCGACGGCGTCGGCCGCAAGAAAGGCTACGGCATGGGCATGCTGTGTCAGGTGGCGGATTGAGTTTCCCCCACGGGAGTGCCCGACTTCCCAAGCGAGCGACGCTTTCCCCGCAGGCGCGGGGGTGAGCGCGGCCTACGACAATGTCGAAGTAGTGCCCCGCACCGGCGGGGGTGGGCGATACCAGCACTCGCCCTTGATGAATCAGTCACCGCGTTCCCCGCATGTCGGGGGTAACCCGTGCTGGCGCGATGTGACGACTTGAATGGAAGGGAGAAGCAATGCATAACCCGGTGGCGCAATATCTGAGGGAGCGACTCCCCCAACGACCTGGCTTCACCGTCAACCCGGTCCAAATCGACTACGCAGAGGCGATCTGTGCCGGCTTGGCCCGGCCCGGGCAGTTCCATTTCAACGAGGCCAGCACAGGGATCGGCAAGAGCCTCGCCTACCTGCTGTGCCTGGCCGACTGGGTCGCCCGGGGACGCCAGCATGGACGACGAGCCGTGATCTCGACCCACTCGCGCAGCCTGCAGCGCCAGCTGCTGGCCGAGAGCAATCAGGCCATCATCGCCGACTACCTTGCCTGGCAGGGGCTGCCCGCCCTGACCATGGGGTTGCGCATGGGCCGGCAGAACTATGTGTCGCCGACCCGCCTCGCGCATCGCCTGGGCGCCCCGGATCTCGAAACGGTGGCCGTCGACCTCGGGCGAACCAACGCCGAGCGAGAGCTGGCGCAGTGGGCCCTGGAGACGGAGGGCTGTCTGCTGGACCTGATGCCGGAGCAGCTTCCGGACGGCATGACGCCACAGGACATTGCACTGACGGACCATGAGCCTATCCCGGCCGCACTATCCGAGCATTTCGATGCCATGCGCTCCTGTGATCTCCTGGTCGTCAACCACACGCTGCTGGCCATCGACCTGGTGACCCAGGGGCAGGTGACCGCCGCGGAAGAGCCGTATGCGCTGCTGCTGGATGAGGCCGAGCACTACCCCGAAGCGGCCGAGCAGGCGTTGTCACAACGCCTGTCGTTCCGCTCCACCTTGACGTTGTTGCGCACCATGGGCCTGAAGACGGCCACCCGGGCATGGCAGGCCCTGTTCGACGATTTCCGGTCGCCGGCGCGGGCAGGGGAGGTGGCCATCCCCGGCGCCGCTGAGCAGCAGGTGATGGTTGACGCGCTCTCGGGGCTGCTCCGGGCCCGTCCCTCGGCGGATCGATACGATGACGCGACGTGGCAAGAGTGGCGTCAGGTGCGCCAGGAGGCCGATGCGATCCTTCGTCATCTGCGCAATACGCATGGCCCCCAGCGCGTCCTGTTGCAGCACTCCCCGGTCGAAGGGCTTCCCGGGCTGGTGGTGCCGGCGCCAGCTGCCGGCGCCAGCCTGAAGGCCAACGCCGACAAGCGCGTGACACTGCTCACCTCGGCCACGCTGTCGGATCTTCAGCACGGCCCTGGTGAGGCCCCGACCTTCGATTTCATGCGCAGTCGCCTGGTGATGGGCGCCAGCGATTCCCGCCTGGGTCTGAGGGAAGCCTTCGAGCCGCTGACCTTCGGTGATCTCACGTTCCGGTTCCCTGCCGACATGCCGGCGCCGCTGCACCAGACCGACGCAGGGCACCATGAGCTGGCCCCCACGTTCGCCAAGCGGGCCATCCGGGAGATCCTCGCTTGTGGCAAGGGCCGCACCCTGGTGTTGTGTGGCAGCTACCACGATGTCGCGGTGCTCAAGCGCCACTGGCCAGCGGAAGCTGCTTCACGACTGGTCACCCATGCGGCAGGGGAGCCCCTCAACCAGATTGCAGAGTCGTTGCCCCGGGACGCGATCCTGGTCACCCCGGCTGGCTGGGAGGGGCTGTCTCCCCAGCGCGAGGATGGCGAAAGCTTCTGGGCGACCGTGGTGATTCTGCGAAACCCCAGGCCGGCCCCCAGTGCGGTCGAGCATTTCACGCTGGTCCAGAGCCTGTCGGCGCAAGCGGGAAGACCCGACGAGGCTTCTCGCATGGCGACGGTGTTGCAACGACGCAAGGATGGCACCAAGGCGGCCCACAAGCTGAGGCAGGGCATCGGGCGGGCGATCCGCCATCCGGATGACTCGGCGACCATTGTCATTCTCGATCCACGCTTCCCCAGGCCTGATGGAGAGCGCCCCGGCGAAGGGATGCGCACCGCGACGGAGCTGCTCGGCGCCATTCCCCATCGCTTCATGGGGCGGTACCGTCAATCGGGCAAGGAGGTGAAGGAGGCGAGCAAGAAGCCCAGGCGGGCAGCGGTAACCGACTTCATGTAGTGGTGGCCGAGTGAGAATCGCTTAACTGGCGGATATTGATGCGTTATTGAGGAAGGGTGTTCCCCGCGGACGCGGGGGTGTACGGGCAGGTAGATTTGCGGCAAATAACGCGGTTCAGTGTTCCCCGCGGACGCGGGGGTGGGCGGGGAGGCAGGAGCCCCGTAATGAGGCAGGCGCCGGGTTCCCCGCAGGTGCGGGGGTTGAGCGGTAAATAACCGATATTCAGGCTCGGTCGGGCCCGAGTTCCCCGCGGACGCGGGGTGGACGGGCGGTGATGAGCCGTCAGCATCCGGTCAGGTGCGTGTTCCCCGCGGACGCGGGGGGGGGGAGCGTTTATTCCGGTGCCGGAGGGCCTGACCCGACAGGGGTTCCCCGCGGACACGGGGGTGGGCGATTTTCAGGCTCGGTCGGGCCCTGGGAGGCCTAGAGTTCCCTGCGGGCGCGGGGGTGAGCGGGCTGACGATTTCGAACCGCACGCGGAATTGCAGAGTTCCCAGCAGGCGCGGGGGTGTGCGGCGGTCGGCGTAGTGTTTGAGGGTGGCGTCGCTTGGTTTCCCGCAGCAGCGGGGGTGCGGCTGGGGTACTGTGACACTCGAAGCCATATCAAGTGTTCCCCGCTGACGCGGGATGAACGGTGCATGCGATAGATGATCCGCGCCAGGTACCAAGCTGGTGTGTTCCCTGCAGGTGCGGGGGTAGACCGGACGGCGACCGGATCAATGGCGCCAAAATCAAACGTTCCTCGCTGTGGCGGGGAATTACGACCTATTCCGCCATGGCTCCGGCTCTGGCGGTTTTTTTGAGTGTACGCCCGTGAAAGGGCCTTCCCGCCCCTTGCATCCTCAGCCAGAGCGATACACTGGTCCTGCGCTCGCCACCCAGGATCTCCAATGACCGACAATTCCCCTGTTACCCGTGTGGGACCGAAAGCAGGGGATATGCAGTAGACTGTGCGCGATGCCACGAGGGTTCGTTGGCGCTCGCGTCAGGTTGAAGAAGTGGGTTGGTCAAAAGCGCAAGCCGGAAGATGATCAAGTTAAACCAAAAACCAACGATAAGGTTTGATATGTGCAACACCAGGGAAAGGGTAAGTAACGCAGTCCAGCGGGAGCTCACATCCCAATTTTCCAAGCAGGTTGGCACCCACTGCGAGGAAGCCGACGTCTACCAAGTAGACATGAACCTCAGTGCCACCTGGCAACTCGAGGTGTCAAGTTACAGCCAGACCATGAACGGCGAAAGGCAGATCGGCAACTGTCTGGCAACCAAAGCTGCCGCTGTCCATCTTCTCCAGCAAGAGATGAGTGACATCAAGACCGGGCGCGACAAGACGTTCTATCAAAAGCTTGAACAGCACCTAACGAAGTCCTCAGAGACGGACGCCTTTTTTCCTACCCGGGCTAGTCTTGGAAAAAGCGATAATCTCTACTCCTATGTGACGACCTGTACGTCCTGCCGCTCGGATGGAAAGGTGGAGTGCACTTCTTGCAGAGGCAAGGGGGAAACAACCTGTGGTACTTGCAGTGGAAGATCAAAGGTCAGGTGCCACAACCTGGAGTGCAACAACGGAACGATCCATGGCAATGATGGAAGCTTCAGCTCGTGCCCGAGGTGCCTGAACGGGGAAGTCTCCTGCCCGAATTGCCAGGGCGGCACAGTGCAATGCGTCGGCTGTCACGGGCATGGCGAACAAACGTGCCACAGCTGCGGCGGCCAAGGCTACCATACCCATGTGCTGGGTTGCGCTGTGGAATGTGATGCAAGAGCAAACATTCTGCATCAGGTCCCCAGCGGGGCTGAGTGGGTCGGGGAGTACATCCAAGAAGCCGACAAGTTTCCTGATCTCCGGTATCGGCTTCAGCGTCATGTAGTGCTGAATGGTGATCAGCACCGCGAGCTCGTGGATGGCGGCTTTCGAGTCACCGCGACAGGCACGCTAACCGCCGTCGAGGCGCAAGTGATGTTGGAGCCATCCTCCCATGGCGGCCATACCTGTTGCTTCATCGGTGAAAGCCTACTGCCATACCGAATGGACGGGATTGGCAATCAGCTTGCCACCGCGATGAACAATGAGCTGGTGCAGTCACGCCAGGATGCCGGCGAGTTGGGCAAGATCCTGGGTACGGGAATGATGAAGCGCGTCGTTGCACTCCAGGCAAACCAGAACCTCGCGGATCGCACGTCCATTGAGGCAATGCCGATCATTACCGGCCAAGTTGGCGAAAACGAGATGCGATCGCTCATCGACAATTACCGTGATCTCACCCACAGCTTGAAAAAGGAAGGCAGGAAGATTGATGTCGGTTATTTGGTGAGAAGTACACTCATCCATGCCGCTGTGATCTTCTTCATTCTTGCTTTTATTCACTTCATGTTCGCTGGCCATGTTATTTGGGCAGATGGTGGAATAACAAACCTGCCAGTAACAATGGAAGCCATGGGGAAGCTTAACAGGATGTTCCGCTACAAATTCCAGTCCGCGAACTATCTCACCACCGCGGGATTGGTGTCGGCAGCGGTGTACGGCATCATTGTCTGGCGTTATCTCCCCAAGAGGAGGATACCTGTGTGGTTTCACATCGCAGGCGTCGGCGTCGGGATGTTGGTTTACTACTACGGCATCCCATTCATGACTTATGGCGCCTTCGGCCCGGAAGCCTTCACTTCGAACCCCCCACTAACATTAGATCTTGACCTAATGGTGAGAGCTGTCATCGACAGTCTTTACAAATTCGGTGAGGTGTTCGCCATTAGCTTGCTTTTCGGGTTCATGCGGGCATACAGGAAAGCCAGTGACACCCTTCTTTCCTTTCTGGATGATGTCGGATCTGACTTGTTGATGAAAGACGTCGGATATAAACGCGCCTCGTCCATGGGTGATGTGTAAGGTTGTCGCCCTGGTAGGTTACAGGCCTTCTCCTACGGGGAAGGCCTTCTTTCTTGACGCTCATGTCGCGAAGTGACAACGAACAGACGACATTCGCGATCGTGTCCTCGGATACCCATCCTGCCCTCGCTTGAGCGGGGTCGTGGTAGGCCAAGCTGACTGGGCGACGCCTCTCTGGCGACCTTTCTTTGAATCAACACCCATGAAGGGGCTTTCCCGCCCCTTGCATCATCTGAAATATCCGTAATCTGGTCAGCGACACGACACCCACGGATACCAGGAGATGCCGGTGCTGTGCCGTCAGGCCATAGCCGCATACCGCCCATGACCAAGCCCCGTTACGTAACCCTGCTGGCGCTGCCGGCCATCACCGTTCTGCTCACCGGCTGCCTCGGAGGCGGAGGCAGCTCAACCCAGTCCAACGACCCCGGCGGTGTCCACGAACCCGCGCCAGCACCCGAGAGCACCTCACCAAGCGATAGCGCCGACACGCCCAGCCCGGACGGCGCCGTGGTGGTCGGCATTGCCGATTCCGGTTTTCGCCTGACCCACGAGACGATCGAGCCCCACCTGATCCAGGCGACCAACCTCATCGATGGGAGTACCGACGTCAGTGGCGACGAGCACCACGGGACCGCCATCGCCTCCCTGGTTACCCAGGCGCCGAGTCACACAGGCCTGCTGCTGGCCAAGGTGTCCGATGACGACAACGCCGGCCTTGCCGCCACCAATGTGCTCGATTACAGCGTGGGCTATCTGGCGACTGAGGGCGCCCGGGTCATCAACCACAGCTGGAGTGGGCGTATCGATGCGCCGGACCCCGCCGCCTCGTACCGTGGGGTCAACGCCCTGACCTCCCTCGAACAGATCATCACCAGCAACGACGGCCTAGGGAGCGTCTACGTCATCGCCGCCGGCAATGACGGCCAACCCCTGCAGTCCTCGAACCCGATCCACCAGCACGCGGAGATCTTCGAGCGCATGCTAATCGTCGGGGGCTCGACCCGGGATGGCAACGATGAGCTCGTTCTCGATCCCCAGAGCAACCACCCCGGTGACGATGCCAACTGGCAGTCGCGCTTCCTGACGGCGCCATGGAGCGCCGTGGCCGCAACCGCCGACGGCGACGACACCTACGCCTACTGGGGCGGGACCTCCGTCTCGGCCCCACAGGTGGCCGAATACGCCGCTGCCATCATCGAGCGCTGGCCTCACCTGGATGCCGCGACCGTCACCCAGCACCTGCTGGACACCGCGGACCAGAGCTCACCGCTGTTCCAGGACAACACCTGTGGCGCCAGCGGCACCGTCAACTGCGGCACCTACTACCTGGGGCAGGGGGAGGCCGACATCCTCGAGGCGCTGGCGCCGGCCGGGACCCTCGCCGTACCCACTGGCAACCAGGTCTCCGGGGCCTCGGTGGAGGCACACCAGAGCATGGCCGAACTGTCCGGTGCCTATGGCGACAGCCTCTCGACCAGTGATGCACTGGCCGGGGTGGCAGCCTTCGACGACCTGGGCCGGGACTACCTCGTTGACCTGTCGGGACAGAGCCAGCCCCGCCACGACCGGGACCGCACCATGCGCGACCACATGGCGCGACTCTCGGCGGCCTCGCCCGAGCAACGCCAGCGGTTCGACGGCACCTTCGGGGCATTCCGTTTCAGTGCCACCCACAACGGCCATGGCGAGACACTGGCCAGCCGTCTCGACGGGCGAATGGGCGCCAGCCAGTGGACGGCATTCCACTTCGCCGGCGACGAGACCGACCCGCTGAGCGCCTATGGTCAGTCCGGCATGATGCCCATGCTCTCGTACCAGGGCGGTACTGTGCTGACCGAAGGCCTCGAGGCCGTGAGCGGCCTGCGCACGGAAGTCCCGCTGGGTGGCCCGCTGGCGCTTGTCGCCAAGCACTGGGCCGGCGACGGTCACGACGAGACCGCGGCGCTGGACAGCGCCTACCAGGCCAGCCGCACCGATCTGGGGCTGCGCATGGCGCTGACCGACGACATCGGCCTGACCAGCACCGTCGGCGTGCTCAACGAGACCCAGGGACTGCTGGGCGCCCAGGGCCACGGTGCCCTGTCCCTCGGGGAGCGCAACCGCATGACCTTCGGCAGCGTGACCCTCGACGCCGCCTTGGCACCTCGGCTGAGTGCCTTCGCCCACTATGACCAGGGCCGTGGCGATACCCGCGCCAGCGGCCTGATCCGGCGCATCGAGGGCATCCGGGCCGAGGAGTTCGGCATGGGGCTTCAGTGGGCCGGCGATCGTCACCTCGCTGCACTGGCCTACCGCCAGCCGATGCGCCTCGACAGCGCCACCGCGACGCTGTCGGTACCGGTCGGGCGCACCCTCGACGGCACGGTGATTCGCGAGACTCGCCAGGCGTCGCTGTCGCCTTCCGGGCGCCAGCAGGACATCGAGCTCGGCTACACCTACCTGCCCAGCGAGCGCAGTGCGTTGCAGCTCAACCTCGAGCACACCCTCGAGCCGGGGCACAACCGCGATGCCTCGCCCGATACCGCCGCCATGGTGAACTACCGTGTCCGATTCTGATCCTCGCGCCGCCCGCGCCGGCCTCAAGGGGCTGGCGCCCTGGTGCCTCCTGGCCACTGTGCTGAGTGCCTGGGCCGGCCCGCCCCCGGAAAGCCATCCCGATGGAGCGCCTACCACCGTGCGTAACGCCGCCGGCGAGGTGCTGACCCGCTGGGAGCAGGTCGGGGTCACCCCCGAGGGCTGTGCCGAGTATCAGCAGGTTCCCGTGGCCCCCGGCCTCGCCGTGACCCAGGTCATCCACTACTGGACGGACGACGGGTTCCGCATGACGCCCGACGGTTGCCTGCCGCTGCCTCGCTGAACCGCGCAGTGCCCGCCGTTGCGTCGTGACAGCGCGTGCTGGCACCGGACACCATCGCCCCCCCTGGGGCCCTTGCGTAATCAGCGGAATCGGTAAGCTGGACCCAAGGGCACACGCCCACCGACACGACAGATCAGAGGACGCCCGAGACGCCCCATGAGTCAGCAGAAGAAACGCGCATCCCGGCTGCGTCGCGCCAGCAGGTTCTGTCAGCAGGCCTACTGCTGGCGCTACGTCGACCACGCCCAGGTTGATGCCGGCGGCGACGTCACCGAGCACGGCTATGGCGTGCTCGCCATGGTCCCGCCACACCAGGTCGATGCCATCTATGGCGATGCCCAGCGCCTGGCCATGCATTGGCAGGTGATCCTGATCGCCTATGCCCGCAACTCTGCGGGGGAGGAGTACCGCGAGTGGGGCTGGGTCCACAGCCGGAATGCCTTCCGTGCCGAGGGTGACCGCATCACCCCGCTGATCGAGGTGGCCAACCAGCAGGCAATGACCGGCATCGATGAAGGCGACGAGGTCTTCGCCCGGGGCGTCATCATGGCGCCCTGGACCGCCGGCGGCGGCGTTACGCCCGATCGCCTGGCGGCTCGGCTCAAGACGCGCCTGCGTCTCGAGGACCATGAGATCCAGGCCATTCGTTGCTGGGAGGCACCGACCGGCAGTGACGTGCTCACCCTCGACCATCCCGACGCTTTGCGGGGGGAGGCGCCATGAGCTCGCGTGATCCGAAGCCCGTCCTGGCGGCCTACCGCGACGCCTACATGGTGGCCATGGGCACCGAGCCGACCGTCATCGAGGGGCGCGGTGGCTGGTACACCGTGGACCTGCCCGGCGGCGCCGGGGTCGGCCGGCGCCGGCTCCATCAGCTGGAGGCCCTGACCACGCAGCTGCGTCAGCAGGCGGAGGGGCAGGGCACTCCGCCCTGGCGCCACCACTGACACTGTCTCGACAGAACAGGAGGCCTTCGACAGCAAATCCTCGCATCTGCGGTTAGGTCCGCCGCCAGGCGGTCTATCTGCGCGAGGTGCCCGGCAGGACGCCGCGCCATGTAACAGCCTCGATCACCGAGGCCTGTGGATGTCAGAAAAGGAAACCGACATGCGCAAACTCATGATGTTGCCGGCGCTGGCGCTGGTACCGGCCCTGCTGGTGGGCTGCTCGTCATCACCGATCGACAAGGCGCTGAAACAGGAGGCCAAGATCCACGAACGCCTGCAGGAGCGCGAAGCGGAGCTGGCCAAGCTGCGCATCAAGGCCGGTGAAGAGCAGCTCGATAGCCTGCCGGTGTGGGTGCTGAGCAAGCCGCGTCCCGACGGGACCGGCATGTACGGGGTGGGGATCGGCGAGAGTCCAGATCTCACCAATGCGATCCGCAAGTCCAACCTCCAGGCCCGCTACGACGTCGCCAAGGAGGTGAACATGGAGCTGTCCGCCGAGGACACCATGGTCGGGTCGAGCGACAGTGCTTATCGCTACATCGTCAATTCCTTTGTCGACCAAGTGAACCTCGCCGGCGTCGACGACATCGCCCGCGAGATCCAGGCGGGCCCCCGGGGCTACCGGGCCTACACCCTGGTCAAGCTCCCCTACCGGGAGTTCAACCGGGCGCTGGATGCCTTCGGGCCGTCCAATGAGCTCGACGAGGCCTACGAGCGGTTGATGGACAGGGTGGCGGGCCAGCCGGCTTATGACCCGGAGAGCGCCACCGGAGAGGAGACCGCCGCCGCCCGCGTCACGCCGTCCCGTGACGCCACCGCGCTGTGAACCGGGCAAGGTTGCGACAGGCGGCCGGCGGGGTGGTGATCCTCGCCCTTGCCGCCTGTGGCAGCACCGCCAGCCGGCCCGAGGGGGAAGCCCCTCTGGTAGACGGCAGGGATGCCCAGGGTCGCTACTGCGTGGCTGGCATGGGGCGTCAGGCCGAGTTCGCGGCACGCACCGGGGTGATGCTGGCGCGTGTGGCCCCACAGGATGTGCTGACCGGGGGCTGGGAGGAAGCCGCGACCCAGCGCTACCGCTATCGGATCGCCCAGCTGGAGGGTGGCAGCGGTATGCCCGAGGCGCTCCTGCACACGGCAGTCGTAGATCGAGCGGGTGAGCGATACACCTGCGCCTGGGGGGAATCGCGATGACCCCTGACACAACGGAACAACGCCTCAAGGGGTGGGGAACGCAACTCCGGCGGGCCGCCGCCATCGGGACCTGTTGTCTGCCCCTGCTGTTCGGCGGTGTCGCCCAGGCCTTCCAGACGGTTCTCGAGGACCGCTACGTCCTGCACGACGACGACACCGTCAACCAGGCCAGGGAGCTGCTTCACAGCCGGCTGCGCGAGGAAGGGGCTCGCCAGGCCGGCAGCTACGTGGCCCGGGAGACCACGCTCACCGAGGCCGGCGATCTCGCCGAGTCCGTCACCGTGCTGACCGCCGCGATGATCGAGGCCGAGACCCTCGAGGAGACGCTGGCCGTGAACGAGGAGGGCCGGCCGGCGCTGACCCTGCGGGTTCGGCTGGCGGTCGACGACAAGGTGCTCGAGGAGCGCATCGCGGCGCTGCACCGCGACCACGAGCAGCAGCTGGCGCTCGAGCAACTCACCCGTCAGAACCAGCGGCTGCAAGACGAACTGCGGTCCCTGATCGACGCCACCTTCGACGCTGCCGAGGCCTCCGAGCGGGCGCGTCGGGCCGAGCACCTCCTGGCATCGATCACCCGCCATCGGCGAGCCGTTTCCGACCTGATTGACCCTCAGGCGCTGGCAGAGGAGGTCGATGCCTCGTTGGAACGCCGAGCCGCCCTGCAGCAGGCCATCCTTGCCCAGGGCGCTGAGCTGGCCATGGCCATGAACGAGCGGATGCAGGTCGCGGTAGACAGGGTCACCCATCGCGGAGACATGCTCCAGCTCGAGATCCTTGTCACCGGTCTGGGGGACTATCGGCGCGAGCTGGCGCAGATGGTAGGGCTGCCCTTTGACCAGCACGGCATGATCGACCGGTTCGACCTGGAGAGGATGTCACGGCAGGACGCCGAGCGGTTCTTTGCCGGCTTCGAGACCCTGGCCAGCTTCCCGCTGTTCCTCAAGGTCGAAGCCGCCCAGCGCGGTTCGCACGATCGTCGGTTCGCCGTGGCCAGCCAGCTGCTCCTCGGGACGACCTGGGTGCGCAACACCATGCAGGGGCCCGAAGTGGGCGCGGCGGCGAAGATCCTGCCCGCCGAGGCGGCCCGTATCGCCCAGAGCAACACCCTGCCACGCAACATGGCGCTGGCGTTGGTGACCGAGCCCACCAATGAGGCGGTCGAGGTGCTGGCTACCGGCGACCTGCGTTTCACCCTGCAGCTGGCAGCGGAGGGCGGGGTACCCGACAGGCTGGAGGCCAAGGTCCTGCACCTGCCCTGGGGGTTCTACCGCAACACCGTGGCGCTTGCGCAGTAGGCGGCGCCTTGCATAACCACGATAATCTGGATAATCGGCATGCTGTCGGCACCACCACGCCGGCCAAGGAGAACCACCATGCAGTGCTCATGTGGCGCCGCGACAGACAGGGGTAAGGCCCGCAATGGCCCGCTCAAGGCAGACCTCGAGTATCAGGTCTGCCAAGGCTGTGGTCGCGTCAGCGATGCCGACCTCTACATCCAGGGGCGTTGGGTCTCCAGCGACCTCCCGGGCGACGCGATCGCCAGGCGCTGGTTCAACGAACTCACCGAGGAAAGCGCCGAGCAGCTTCTCACCGTCGTCACGGCGCTACAGGATGCGCTCGAGGACGATCCGGCTCCCCGCGAGCCGGAGCAGGCCGAGCTGTTCTGACCGACATCGCTCAAGTCGGTAAGATGGTGTGGACCAACCTCAACGTGTAGGAGATGTGGAGTGCCAACCCCCGACTGGCGGTACGAGAAGGCGGCAAGCACCGTCAAAGCCATCTGTCGTGTCCTGGCGACCGATCTGGATGAAGAGCAGCGCTCGGCTCTTTCGATCGCTTTGCACGATGGGCTGAAGCTGGTCTGCGATGCCATCACCGAGGGCGCCCCCTCCCGGGGCGACCTCTGGACACCAGGCCTGGTGAAGCTGTTCACGGAGCAGCCGGACCAGTGCAAGCGCTGGCTGGAGCTGCTGGACGAACCCGAGTTCAAGCCCGACTACTACGGTTAGCCGCACCAGCTCTCGACCACATTGCCACTTGGCGCTATTCTAGTGACAGATGGCAACGATGAGAGGCCCACGCCATGACCGTCGCCGAAGATCACACTGACCAGGAGACCAGCCTCCTGGAGCGCACCCTGAAGCGCTTGCTGGGCAATCAGGCCGCCAAGACGCGAAGTGCCTTCGAGGTCCACGAGATGATCGAGAAGGGCCTGCCGTCCAAGGAGGTCATCCACTTCATCGAGTCGGTCAACCTCTTCCATGACAAGCTGATCGTGTCCAAGGTGATCGGCATGTCCGAGCGCACTCTGTACCGTCGCGTCAACAAGCCAGAACCCCTCACGGCGGAACAGAGCAGCCGCACCTGGCGATTCGCCGAGATCCTGACCAAAGCGGAGGACGTGTTCGGCGATCCCGAGGAGGCCCAGCGCTGGATGACCACGCCTGCCATGGGACTCGAGGGGCGCAAGCCGATCGACCTGATCACCACGCAGGTCGGCTATGAACTGGTCGATGACTTCCTGACCCGGCTGGATTACGGGGTCTACACCTGATGGCGGAGCACGCATCCCGCAGCGACATTTTCTTGTGGCGACTCGAGCGCAAGCGGCATGTCTCGACCTGGGATAGCGGCATCGGTGCCGAGCTGGGTGGTGGTCGCTGGAATTCGAAGGGGAGGGCGGCGGTCTATGGCTCGCTCGACCCTTCCACCGCGATTCTGGAGGTGGCGGCACACAAGGGGTTCACCGCGCTGGATACGGTGCCCCACGTGCTCCTCTGCGCTCGCATCCTCGACCCGTCCCAGGTCTACGAGGTGACGGCGGAATCGCTACCCAACCCCAACTGGCTCGTGCCCGGCTCACCCGGACAGGGCCAGCAAGCCCACGGCGACCATCTCCTCTCACAGCACCCCTTCATCATCGTGCCCTCGACAGTGTCACGGTACAGTCGGAACATCGTGATGAATCCGGTCACGGCCCAGGGCCTCTTCGAGCTCGTCATCGAGGAGTCCTTCGCCCTCGATACCCGGCTCAATCCGCCCCGGGGTTAAGGCGCAAGGTGGTGATGGCCCGCCCAGATCGTCAATCCGCCTATCCCAAACGCCCTTGAAGGGCACCTCACGACCTGAGTCGCCAACAGGATTCCGGGATACTGGGCTTGCGGCGCAACCAGAGCGTCCAGAGGGCAAACGTAAGGGAGCTGGTCCCGATCCCGGTCCAGTGCTCGCAACGCTGACCCCACCATCAGCTCCCTTACCTTTGTCCCGTTGAGCCTCTTCCGCTTGGCGGGTGCACGATGGACGGCTCTGTCGGCAACCTTTTCGAATCCACGGGAGTCACCATGGCCATCGATGACCGGGACTATCTCCATGAGGATCGGAAAGCGAAGATCCGACGTGGGCAGTTGGCCGACATCTACTACAACCCCAAGGAGTTCCGTGGCGACCGTGGGTACGCGCACGCCAGCGTGACGATGCCTTCTGGCCAAGGAGCCGCGCACAGGCCGGCAGGGCGTGGGCCGACCGATTATCGCCAGCACCAGTCAGCACACCGTCCCAACGGGCAGCCCTCCCGGCTGCTGTGGTTCTCTCTTGGGACCGCGTCTGGCTTCCTCGCCACCCTGGCGATACTGGTCATGGAACGGGACCTCTTGAGGGTCCCCTACATGCACATGCTCCGCTTCCTTCAGCCCTTCATTAACGGATGATCGCGCTCATTCGCTGGACCGGGGCCCTGCTGGGCATTGGCACCGCCATGGCCACCGTGGTCATGCTGCCGCTGTGGCTTTACCGCGAGGCATGGTCCTGGCTGTGGTGGTTCCTGGGCGGCGTCATCCCCGAGGTGCCGCTGCCCGATGATCTCGCCGGGATTGCCGCATATCCCCCGCTGTCCTGGGCGGGAACGCCGATCCCGCTGCCACCGGAGAGCGGCTGGGTCCTGTCGACCTCACTCTGGATCTTGGTACCCCTGGTGGCCCTGCTGGGGCTGGGACACATGGCGGTCACCATGAACGCTCGCCTGCGCAGCGTGTGTGGCCAGACAGGGCAGCGCTTCGAGAAGGACCATCCCCACCAGGTGTTCGTCGACTCGCTGGCACGACGCTACAAGGTCGGTCGGATCGAGCTGCGTCGGCTACCGGTCGGCGGGGTCGTCGCCTTCATCCTCAGCAGCCCCTGGCGTCGGCACACCATCATGATCAGCGACGGCATCCTGTTCCAGCCCACCCCCGTGGTCCAGTGGGTGCTGGCGCATGAGGTAGCCCACGCCCGCTATGGCGACACCCAGAGCCAGTCGGTATGGCTGTTGGCACTGCGCAGCATCGTGCTGTTCGACCGGCTGCGTCACGTGGCCATGAACGCCACGCTCAAGCTGGTGCAGATGCTCCCGGTGCTGACCTTGCTGACCCGCCCGCTCCTCTTCCTCTTCCGGTGTCTCAGCCAAATCGGCAGGGTAGGGCGCCGCGTCGGCTTCTGGATCTTCGTGCTCTTCGATCGCTGGGCATCACGGCGCATGGAGTACCGGGCCGACCGCTTCGCGGCCGAGCATGTCGGTACCGCGCCAGGCATCACCCTGTTCGCGCACCTGGTGGGGCAGTTCGAGCCGACTTTCGATCTCTTCGCGACACATCCGCCAGCCGCCAAGCGGCGACGCGCCTTGGAGGACTTGTGCGAGGGGGCGGCCGCTTCTGCCTCGTCGTCGCACCCTTCAAGGGAACTTCAGGACAGAGGGGATGGCGCTGATACGACGTAAGCTCGTTGCCAGTTCCTACAGGAGATCCGTCATGCGTATTCTTCCCCGTGTCCTCACCACCGTTGGCGCCCTGATGATCGCCGGCACTGGCATCGCCCACGCTTCGGTCCCGGACGAAGCCGTCATGTTCAAGAACCCCAACTGCGGCTGCTGTGCCGGCCATGCCGAACACCTGCGGGCCAACGGCATCAAGGTAAAGGTCGTGCCCACCCAGCAGATGGCCCAGGTCAAACTGAAAGCCGGTGTTCCTGTCGGCGAGACCTCATGCCATACCCTGTCGATCGGTGGCTACGCCGTGGAGGGGCACGTGCCGTTCAAGGCCATCGAGAAGCTCTTCAAGGAGAAGCCCAAGGTGAGCGGCCTGACTCTGGCAGGCATGCCCTCCGGGTCGCCAGGAATGCCAGGGCCAAAGAAGGGCGCCTTCATGGTCAAATCCTTCAAGGATGGCAAGGCCGCGCTCTTCGGCAAGTTCTAGGCCGGGTCACACAGACGACGGCCCGTGGCGCCTCCCTGGCGGCACGGGCCGTTTTGCATGCCTTCCTGCGCTACAATATCAGGGTCGGTTAATAAAGGATGGCGCGTCATGAATGGACTCTCCCCAGCACTACTTCCCCTAGGCATCTTGGCCGCAACGATAACGCTCTTCGCGGCTGGCCTTGTCTGGGCCCGGCGGCGCGATCGGCTGCTGGCGCAACGCCAAGCCAACCAGGCACTGGCCCAGGAAATCATCGAGAAGATCGAGCCATGGGCCGGTAACGGCGAGGCAGCCTGGGCATGGTACCGGAGCTTCCCCATCGCGGCTCTTGGCGGTCAAACCGCTGAACAGCTCGTCGCCCAGGGCCGCAAGGAAGAGGTGCTGGCCTACCTGGATCACTCGGATCAAGGCGGGTACGCATGACCCTCGGCAGGTGCCTTGGCGCTACCGTCCGCTCATAGATCGAGCGGGTTCAGTGGGTCTCGCATATTCCCTTTCCAGGTGATCACAGGCCGATCGGAAAACTTGTCCAGCTTGAGTTTGCGGCCTTTGCGAAGACCTGTCGGCTTCGCCGGTGCAGGCGGCTGGGCCATCCCCCTGGCCGCAATACGGTTCAACAGCATCTGAAAGAGCACCCCACCCACCAGGGCAGCGCCAATGCCGATGGTTTCCGTGTAGAGAAGTGAAGTGCCTTGATACGCCAAGAGTGAAAAAAAGACGGTCGGCAAGTTGATCATGGTAAGCCTCTATCGGTTGTGCCTGGCCATTATACGAGCTTCGCGGATATCCAGAACCCTAGGCAACCGAGCCCTCCCGCGCTGTTGCTATGGCACCAGACCGCCACCTTCGGCCCGCTACGATAGCGGGCCGTGTTCTGTCAGAACGACGATACCGATCGCACATTTTCTGCTCACCCGCCCTTGATGGGCACGTCCCGACAGGGGGCTGGCGCCGGATGGGGCGTAGATTGCGTCGTGAAAAGCTCCGTCTCGCCTAGACAGCAAGAGAACAACGGTCGTCGTCCAGGAGGTTTATCCATGGCAAGCCGACATCCCAAACGATCATCCATCAGGGCGATGCTCACGGCCATGGCCGGGGCCACGGCCATGGTATCCGGCCATGCCCTCGCTGACCTGGTGGAATACAGCATCACCACTCCCTCAGGGGAGCAGCGCACGCTGCCCCATGATCAGGGATATGCCAACCCCGTCGGGTCCATGGACTTCGCCCTGAGAGCGGGTATCGACCGCAAGGTGCGGGTATCGCTGCTCCGCGAGGATGGCACACTGCTTGAATCTGCCACGAGCAATCTGCTGGGAGCAGATGACAGAATCTCCGCCGGGAACAGTGAGTTCTATGGGACCCGCCTGTCACTGTCGGCCCCTTCAGAAGGCAACTACCTGATCCGCTCCGAGATCCTCTCTTCGGCAGGGGACGTCATCCAGGAGCGAGACTACCCGCTGATGGTCGATGTGACTGCGCCGACGGCGGGAGGGACCATCTATATCTCCTCGGATGCCAGGGTCGTGCACGATGATGGCAGCGGGAACCGGATCGCCGGCCCCGGCGCGGGCCCCGGGTCGTGGACGAACTTCGGGTCGTTCTACATCGAGGACATCCAGACCTCGGGTGCCGCACTAGACCGGGTCGACTTCATCGCTCGGGATGCTCAGGGCACGTCGCGCATTATCGAGGGGATCAATATCAGTGCTGGCGCGGCCTCGGTGGATCTGGAGCAGGTCCAGAGCGTCATGGTCCACCCCGAGGGCATGTACGACGTCACCTTCCGACTGGTTGACCAGGCCGGCAACCATCGCGACATCACCGACAGGATTGGCTGGGATCAGTCCCCCGATCATGGGGGGCAGCCAGAGCCTGTCGCGGTGTACTCGCCGAGCAGCTCCGGCAGCTGGAACAACATGGCAGGCTATGTCCCGTTCTCTGATGGCATGGAGGTCCGTGAGAACCCGGTGCAGCTGGTGTTCCGCATCCCCAGGGACAACTACGCCGATTACACTCCCTATGGCCTGCGTCCTCGCTCGCTCAACCGCGGCGTGCTCACCGACGACATTGCCGGTGGCAAGAAGCTCTTCGAAGACAGCGAGTACGCCTACTACCTGTCAGGAAAGCATGAGCTCGCACAGCACGGGCTCAATGAACTGGAGTGGTGGTACGGCGACAATTTCGCCAACAACGGCTCCGTGATGGCCAATATCTCGCTCTCGACGGCCACCGCGCCGGCGCCGGTCGTCGTCGATGCCGTGCATATCACCGAGACCGGCCATCGTGTGGAGCTCGACCCGCTGGAACGCCTGAACCTCAACAACAGCACCGGTCGGCGCATCGCCAAGGTCGAATTTGAGGTCGAGCCGCGGCCCTACCGCCAGCGCCTCACCGTTGGGTACTCGACGAAGGATTACTACATCGAGCCAGGCCAGAGCCGTGTCACCGTTGCCATCGATCGCCCCTGGGGTGATGGGAAGGACCAGGGACGCCTGCCGGGGAACGTGACATACAGCTATCACGCCAGCAACAGCGACCTCGTCTCGCGCCGCCATGCGGCGAACATCTTCTACGACTTCACCGACCCGGAGGTCATCTCCCACGCGATCGACCCTGAAAGCCGCCAGTTGACGCTGCATGCCCGTGAGCTCAGCAGCGACACGGGAAGCTTCTACAACTGGTTCTACCTCCAGGACGCCAACCTGGCGCTCCAGGGGGCGGATGGCAGTACGGTGGAGCTGGCGCCGATCCGCACCGACCGGCCCACCGCCAACGACTTCTACTTCACCTTCGATCTCAAGGAGCTCGACGAGGGCCAGTACACCAATGCCACCGCCACGGTGGTGGACCGCAACTGGAACGAGACCAGCACGTCCCTGAACACATCGTTCTATCGTGACACCACGCCGCCTTCCATCACCATCAACCGAGGCGAGCACGCCTCGATCACGTCACTTGATGCGATCGCGATCCAGCTTGCCGACGACCGCGACGACGACCCCCGGGTGACCTCGGTGAGGCTGTCGGGGGGACCGACGGACGAGAACATCACCCTGTCGGCACGGCAGACCGGAGAGGGCCAGTTCCAGCTGGAGTACCCGGTGATGTTCCCTTCCCTGGAGGAAGGTGATTACCAGCTGGTCGTGGAAGCCACCGACTGGCAGGCCAACACGTCGGCCGAAACACTGGATTTCACCTTCTCACCCCGCCAGGTCTCCCTGCAGGGTGGTGTCGATGGCAAGCTGATGATCCCGGCGGTCCAGCACGAGTTCAAGCACCTCGACGGCAGCCGCATCATCGAGACCCAGCCGCTGACCCTGGCCGACGGCAGCACCGTGGCCGGCACCTACGACGTTTTCGCCAGCCTGCGCTCGGATGCCGAGGTGCCGCTGATCGTCAACGGCGTGCGCATCGAACCCGGTCAGACCTCGCGGATCATGTCGCGGCACGACTTCGGCGGCAGCGACGGCAAGCTGTCGCTGCCGTTGGTCGCCGCCGAGCAAGGCCTGGAGGGCGTCTCCAGCCTGCTGATCTCCACCGCGGCGCCCAATGCCCCGGTGCTGCTGCTCGACGTGCACACCTGGATGGGCGAGGCCCAGCTCTCCGCCGAATCGTGGGACGTGCGCCAGGTGATCGACCCGGTGCGCATTACCGCCACGCCCAACAGCGGCGCCATGTGCCGCTTCACCGCCGCCGAGTCGGAGGCCCGCGCCGCCGACCCGATCCATGACCCGGTCTGCTACCTGCAGTGGGAGGCGCTGCCCGACGAGACCGAGCCGGTCGAGCTCACCGACAGCGGGGCCAATACGCCCAAGGCCGAGGGCCAGGCCGTGGCGCTGGGCGAGCAGGAGGTGGCCTACAGCCTGTGGCTGTTCTCCGGCGACGGCAGCAAGGTCAAGGTCGGCGAGGGCAGCCGCCCGGTCAACGTGCTGAGCCCCTACGGCAGCGTCACGCTGCGCCCCACCGAGGACTATTCGGCCGTCGACCGCATCCTGCACGAGTTCGACCTGCGCCTGACCCAGGGCGGCGGGCCGACCTGCTCGC
>Ga0194138_10000169_pt1 | contig 32082 bp, 28 predicted proteins | sample TARM_MetaG_T2_14_FD_134022 | JGI IMG/M metagenome (GOLD analysis project Ga0194138, IMG submission 134022) | Freshwater microbial communities from Pennsylvania, USA, analyzing microbe dynamics in response to fracking - TARM_MetaG_T2_14 (version 2) | ecosystem: Environmental > Aquatic >...
CGGATCCACATAGTCCCCCACCCAGCCGAGAACACAAAGGTCGAAATCGCCTTCGCTTCGACGACTGAAATAGGTCTTACGTTCCAGATTGTTGATCGACACCCGGATGCCGAGCGCCTCCTTCCATTGCTGTTGCACCACCTGGGCCACGTTTTCGGTGTCCTGCCCGCTGGAAATGATCAGGTCGAGTTCGGGTACTCCCGTTCCCTCCGAATATCCGGCCTCGGCCAGAAGGGCCCGGGCCCGCTCCCGGTTTTCCTCCAGCATCGCCTCCGAGTGAAATCCGGCCGTGCCTGGGGGAACATAGGTGAAGGCGGGTTCGCGAACGTCGTACAACACGGTTCGGGTGAGAACATCCCGATCCAGGGCGAGGCTCAAAGCGCGCCGCACCCGCGGGTCGGCCAAAACCGGATGCGAGAGATTGACCACGTAGGCGTTCGACTCCAAGTAGGGATCCACCCGCAGAACATCCGGAGCGTTTGCGCGATAATGAGGCAATCGACTCCGGGGCAGGCGAAAGGTCACATGCAGTTCCCCGCCGCGAAACGCGCGTTCCTCGGTAGAGGCGTCCTTGTACGGGCGGAACTCGGCCCCGGCCAGGCTCACGGACTCCGCCTCCCAATAGTTCGGGTTTTTACGCACCCGGATGACATCCTCCGCCACCCACTCCTCCAGAGAAAAGGGGCCGTTGGAGACCAAATGCTCTTTTCGCGTCCACCCGGTGGATCGGTCGGTCGTGGCGTTCAGGCTTTCCAACACGTGTCGGGGAAGCGGAAAGGCGGTCCAATGCGCCAGCAAAGAAAGGAAATACGGGGTTGGACGTTCCAAAGTGACGCGCAAGGTCCGGTCGTCCACCGCCTCGACCCCCAACCGATCCACCGGCATCTCGCCCCGATGGATCGCTTCCGCGTGTTGGAGGGGAAAAAGCATAAAGGCGTAGGACGCGCCCAATTCCGGACGGAGCAACCGTCGAAACGCGTACACGAAATCGGAGGCGCGTACCCGCTTGCCGTCCGACCACGGGGCGTCCCGCAGATAAAACGTGTATATGCGCCCATCCGGGGACACGTCCCACCGTTCCGCCATCGCGGGTTCGGGCCGCAAGGTTTTCGGATCAAGGCGGGTCAGACCTTCGAAGAGGTTGGTGAGAATGTTTCCCGCGCTGACCGAGGTGGCGAGGTGGGGATCCAGACTTTCGGGCTCCTCGCCGTTTCCCCGCAACAGAATGCCCGCCTCCGCGGCCCGGTCGGCGGGTGTCTCTTTCGGCGCACGGGGACCGCAGGCGGAAAAAAAGACCAGCACCGCGACCACCGACAGGCAGGGCCATCTCACGGCGCCGCCTCCAGCGACAGCTCGGTGTAGTCGTGCCGGTCCAGAATGTTCGGATGCCATCCACGGACCGAGGGATCGATGAGGTAATTGCGGGTGTACCAGTACAGGGGAATCACGGGCATGTCGCGCAACAGGATGTTCTCGGCCCGGTCGTAGAGGTCGAACCGTTTTTCGCGATCGGTCACCCCCGCCGCTTTTCGAATCAGGCGATCGTATTCCGCATCGGACCAGCCGGTGTGGTTGTTGCCACTGGCCCCCACGTGCAGATTCAGAAAATTGTGGGGGTCGGCGTAATCCCCGGCCCATCCCGCCCGGGCCACGCCAAAGTCCAGTTCGCGACGGCTGACCATGTATACCTGCCATTCCTGATTCAGCAAGGTGCATTGGATTCCCAGATTCTTTTTCCACATTTGCTGAACCACCTGCGCGATCGTGCGATGCATATCCCGGGTGTTGTACAACAGGGTGAATTCAGGGAAGCCTTTACCCTCCGGATATCCGGCTTCCGCCAAAAGACGGCGCGCTTTTTCCACATCCTCCTCCAGCGCCGTCGAGGGAGTGAATCCCCCGGTGCCCGGCGGCGTGAACCACAGCGCCGGCCGCTGTCCGGCTTTCAGAACATGTTCGGTGATCAACTCGCGGCGAAGGGCCAGAGACAGCGCCTTGCGAACCCGCACGTCGTCGAACGGCTTTCGAGTGGTGTTCACAAGGTAGTAGTAGGTGGTCAAATAGGGATGGGAATAGAGAACGTCTTTCTCCTCCGTCTGGTAATGGCGAACGCGATCCAACGGCAGATTCTCCGTCTTGTGGAGCAACCCGTCCCGAAACATCCGCTCTTCGGTCTGTTCGTTTTCAATCGGGTAGAAAAAGATTCCGTTCAGATCCACCGCGTCCCGATTCCAATAGGTCGGACTTTTCTTCACGAACACGTGCTGATTGAGGCTCCATTCCTTCAGGGTGAACGGACCGTTGCCCACATGGTTCTCCGGCCGGGCCCAGGTGTTCGAACGGTCGTGCATGCCGCCATGCGCCTCCACCGTGGGAGGATGCACGGGATAAAAAGCGTGGTGATTCAGCATGCGCAGAAAATACGGCGCGGGTTCCTCCAGGGTGATGCGAAGCGTGTGGGGATCCACCGCCTCCACGCCCAACGCCTCCGGCGTGTCCAACCGCCCCTCGTTGTAGGCGCGCCCGTTGCGGATCACATACAGCATGTAGGCGTATTCCGTACCCAGACGGGGGGACAGCATGCGGCGGAAGCTGTACACGAAATCCGCCGCGGTGACCGGATCCCCGTTTGACCAGCGGGCCTCTTTCCGCAGATAAAAGGTGTAGGCGATTCCATCCGGTCCGATCTCCCACCGCTCCGCCACGCCCGGTTTCGGTTCCAACGTTCGGCCATCCTCGCGGATCAACCCCTCCATCAGGGCCTGTATAACCTGGAATTCGGGCACGCCCGTCGTCATGTGTGGATCCAGACTTTCCAGTTCACCACCGTTTCCCAGATGGAGAATCCCTTTCCGGTTCCCCTCCTCCACCCGACTGTCCGCCGGGACGTGAAACGCGAGGCCGAGGAGGCACAGGGCACAGAGCAGACCTCGCATCATGGCGTGTTTCCCTCGTTCAGGCAGATTTCGCAGACGCAGTTTCCGTCCTTGTATCGAAAATCAAGATCGGGGTCCGTCCGATCCGTGCGGCCACAGGCGTCGCAAACATGGAACGCCTCCCCGGGTTCGGGCGCCGCGGCGCGGCGAAAAGTCGCGCGGCGGCGACGCGAATGCATGCCGGTGACCATGTCCCGTCCGAAGAACACCCCATAGGGGATTATGGACGCCAGCACCTGCGCTCTGACCGCGAGGTCCCCCCCGATCAAGGCCAACAGGTAGAATCCCCACATGACCCACCCGATGTACCGGACTTTTACCGGGATCACGAAAAACAACAGAAACTCGACATGCGGAAACAGCCGGGCAAAGGCCAAGGTCAGCATTCCCAAAATGAACATGTTTCCCATGACCTCCTGGGGCAGGAAAAGCGACGACAGGACCGTGGCGCCCCATCCCAGTCCCACGAACACCCCAAACCGGAATTCGCCCCATTCCCGTTCCAACGAACTTCCGATCAGCCAGGTCACATACACGCCGATGAGAAACCACAGCAGGCTGCTTTCCATCGGCACCACCATAAAGGTGAATATTCTCCAGATCTCTCCGGACAACACCGCCCGCCCCTGTAGCACCAATTGCAACGGGCTCACCTGGTTCGTGCTCATGGCCAGGTACACCAACCCCTGCCCCGCCAGAAGCAGAAACAACAGGTGTGGAAAAGTGAATCGTCCGAATTTACGTTCGAGAGTGTCGAGAAAAGCCATAGGAAGGGTCGTGTTTCGCTTCCGTTTCATACCCCGCAACCCCTTCGCATGCAAGCGGGCATTCGTCGCACTTCCCGACACTTTCCGGTTGTCCCGGTCCCCAATGTCGTCTAGAACCCGGCTATGGACTCCATTAAACTGAAATTTAGCCTGCTCACGATCCTGTCTCTGGTGCTCGTGGTCGGTTCCGGAATTTATCTGAAACTCCATGGCGCGGAGCTGTCCACACCGGTGCAGATCGGCTGGGGGGTGATTTTTCTTGCGGGATGTTTGATGTTCGTGCGTGGCATCCGGTTGCTCGGGCGCCGGTAGGAACCGTTCCTCCCGGCCCATGCGATTCTGGACCCGCCGTGACGGAACCGCCTTTGCCCTGACGTTTCTCGCCGCGTTCGGGGTGTACCTCTACGCCCTTCCTCCGTCGATTACCCTCGAGGACGCGGGGGAACTCGCGGTGGCGGCGGACTACCTGGGGGTTCCCCATCCGCCCGGATATCCCATCTGGACATTTTCGGCGTGGCTCTTCCAATGGGTATTTCACGCCCTGGAATTCCGGGGGTATCCTAATCCGGCCTGGCCCATCGCCATGATGAGCGCCGTGTTCGGCAGCCTGTCCTGTGGATTGATCGCCATGCTGACCACCCACTTCTCCCGGCGGGTGTCGGAAGGGCTTTCCCCATCGCGTTCCACCCTGAGGTCGCACCCCGTTCCTCTCGGGGCGGGAATCGGCTGGGGCCTGGTGCAATGCCTGCTTCTCCAACGCTTCTCCGGCGTCGGAACCGTGGTCTTCCAACTCTCTTGCGCCGCTTATCTTTCCATCCTTCTCCTGCAGGTCCTGACGCCGCGGGATCGTCGGTACCGTCTTCAGGAGCGGCTTCCCTCGCCGGGACAGTTGGGCCTCGGGTTTGCGGGGGCGACGATGGCGGGACTCTGTTGGCTCACCGTGTGGGGGTGGCTGCCGGTGCCCTCGGTATCGCTGGTTTTGCCGCTCGCCCTGTTGGGCGCGGTCGGAGTGTGGATGCTCATGGCGGGAGTGGACGCCCTGCTGGGGCGGGCCGCTCGAAAGGGAGGCCTCGAGGAGGCGATCCAGACCGGTGGCGCGGACATTCTGCTCGGCGTCGGAGCCGGGTTGCTGCTGGCCTTCACCCCGCTCATGTGGTCCCAGTCGGTGATCATCGAGGTTTACAGCCTGAACGCCTTTTTCCTCTCGTGTCTGCTCGTGCTGATGTTCCGGTATCTGCACGATCCCCGAGACCGATGGCTCTACTTGGCCGGTTTTCTTTTCGCCCTCGGGCTGACCAACCACCAGGCCCTGGCCTTTCTCCTCTTCTTTCTGGTGGCGGCCGTGGCCGCCGCCGGTCGCCGACATCTCCTCAAGGACGGCCTCTTCCTCATCGGCGTGGGCGCGTTGGCCTTTTTTCTTTTCAAAGCTCGGCAATACCTGGCCCTTGGAGACGAGAGCGCCGGACGCTATTTTCTCTCGCTCGGAATCGTTTGCGTTCTGTTTCTCTTGGTGCTGGTGGCCACGCGGGGCGGACTATTCCGAACGTGGCGGCAACTGATCGCCTTGCTTGCGCTTGGAGCGCTCGGGCTCGGCTTCCATCTGTTCATGCCCGTGGCTTCGGAGCAAAATCCCCCGATGAACTGGGGCTACGCCCGCACACCGGAAGGCTTTCGGCACGCCGTGACCCGGGGACAATACGCGAAGTTCGCGGTGGCCGACAATTTCCGGCAAATCGGTCGTACGATGGGTACGGACATGGACCCCGCATGGTTGGAGGAGGGAAATGAACGCCTTCTTGCCCGGGGATATGCCCGCCGCACCCTGTTTCCGCGCCAACTCGGGGCCTACTTCTTTGACCCGGGATGGAAATACTCCATCGCCAACCAATTCAGTTGGGAGTTCCCTTCGGAACTTCCCGACCCCGAGCCGGACGCGCCTCCTCCGGAGGAAACCTGGGTTCCGCTCGCCCTGATTGGCCTCGTCCCGTTATTGAGTCTGTTTCGATTGGATTCGAAGTCAAGGGGATGGTTTCTCAGCACCCTCGTCGCAATGTGTTTCGTCACCGTGGTGTTCCTGATCGTCCAGTGGCCGGACCTCAATCACAACGACCTCTGGGTGAAACGCGTCCAGTATGTCCAGGCCCACGTGGTTTTTTCCCTGTGGATGGGGTTTGGAGCCCTCTTGATCCTGCTGATGCTCTACGGGCTCCTTCCTTTCCGGCGAACGGTCGCCATTGGCGCGCTGGTCGTGGCCGCCCTTTACATCGTGTTTCCTCTGCACAAGGACGCGAAAGACGCCCGTCACCTTGAACACCTTGGATCGTCGAATTTTCACGGCAATACGTTTGGCTGGCAGTACGGCTTTCATCAACTCAAAGGAGCGAACGGCATTCTGCTGGATGAACTCGCCCACCACAAAAACCCCGACTGCCTTATCGACGAATGGGCCCGCGCCTACTTGAAGCGGCATGGGGTCGCCGATGAGATCGTGGCTCAAGCGACGGAGCTGGCGCCAGACGGGCGGCACCCCTTGCGACAATTCCGAACCCAGGTGGTGCGTACACTCGGCCTTGAGGACCCCGAGGCGCGTCTGCTGGAGCAAGCCGCACAGATCGCCGCTTTTCGGGCGCTTTCACCGGAGGAACAGGAAAAGCGACTCGTGTATTTACATCGCCCCCTGCCCGATTGGGACTACCCCGCCGAAATGGCTCCCGGGGCGATCCATCTTGGCGGCACCGACCCCGGCCGGTTCGTGCCAACCTACATGATTTTCAGCGCCGATGTTCGACCGGACGTGTATCTGGTCACCCAGAACGCGCTGGCCGATCCCACCTACCTCGACAGCATGCGGGATTTATACGGCGACGAGATATACATCCCCGACACCCGGGACGGCAACCGGGCCTTCAATCGTTACATGAACCGCGTGCGATTGTTCAATCCCGACGAGTTCGGGCGGATGTGGGCGGGCGGCTCCACCTTGTCCGTCAGCGGCGCCCATAAAGTCAACCGGATCAACGCCGTCCTCAGCCGCTGGATGTTCGAACACAACCGGGGGCGCCACGCCTTCTATCTGGAGGAGGCCTACCAGCACCCCTGGATGACGCGGCACCAGATCCCTCACGGATTGATTTTCAAACTTGAGCCCGAGCCCCGGGATCTCCTCGATGAGGAAATTCGAAACGATTTCGCGTTCTGGGACTGGTATGTCGGGCATCTGGAGGCGACTGACCGGTTCCGCCGCGACCTCACCGCCCGGCGGAGTTTCGCCAAGCTCCGGCTGTCGCAGGCCTGGAATTACCTCGAACGCGGCCGAACCGCGGAGGCGGAGCGGGCCATGAACCAAGCCCGCCGCCTCCATCCCGCCAACCCGGAAACCGCGTTGCGGGCGGTGGAGTTGTATATGCGTGTGCTTAACTTCGACCGGGCGGAAGCCGAACTGAACGCCTTCGCGCGGCACGACCCCACCCACCGTCAGATCCCCTCCTTCCGGGAAACCCTTTCCCACCTTCGAAACCTGAACCGAACCCGAATGGAGTTGGAGTCGGAGCTGGACCGCCGCCTCGCCGAATCCCCCACACTCCGCGGACTCGGAAACCTGACGCTGCAACTCGTACAGACGTATGGATACCTGGAGATGGACGCGGCCATGGAGCAATCCACCGACCTGCTTCTGCGGATACCGAACCTGCATCCCGATTTCTACAAAGAACTTGCCCGGTTTATGCGGGAGGAGGAACAGAAAGAACTTTACCTTCTCGCCTTGAAAACCTGGGCCGAAAAAGCACCCGGAAATTATCGGCCCCATGTGGAACTGGCCGCGGCCGCTCTGGCCGGCCTGGACATTCTGGAGGCCTACCGACATATGACCGGCGCGGTGCAGCGCGCTCCGGTGGAGGCGCGGCGGGCCCTGGCGGAGGATCCCCGTTTTATCGATCTGCGTTCCGATCGACACTTCCGGAAATTGATCACGCCGCCCCCGGGGCGCACGTCCCGGACCCCTAGGAAGACACCCGGGATGTGACCTCCCCGATCAACGGAGCCAAGCCCTCCCGGAAGGTGGGATACTTCAGGCGGTAGCCCAGTTCCCTCAATCTCCGGTTGCTGACGCGTTTGTTTCCCCGGTTGCGGCCGCGACGGTGGGGATGATCTTCGTTCAGCAGGCCCTCCGGAAGGCCACTCTCCGCCCGAACCCACTCGAAAACTTCCCGGCGTTTCACGGGAAGATCGTCGCTGAGCAACAGTACCGGCGGAGGCGGATCGTTCCGTCCCGCCAAAAAGGCCACCGCCCGGGCCACGTCGTCTCCGTGGATCTGATTCGACCATACCTCGGGCTTGTACCAGGACCGTTTTCGAAGCGCCTGGCGAATCAATCGGACCCGCCCCGGGCCGTACAACCCACTCAACCGAAGCACACAACACGCGTCGCACCCGGCACGAATCGCATGCTCCGCCTCCACTTGCACCTTCCCTCCCCGGTGCAAGGGTTCCGTCGGTGTGGTTTCGTCCACCCATCCGCCTTCGCTCTCACCGTAGACGCCGGTGCTACCCAGAAGCCACACCCGGGACGGCCCGTTCCACTTCAATCGCTCGGACAGCCGCCTCGGGCCATCGACATACAGGGCGCGATACGCTTCGGGATCTTTTTGGCCCGTCCCGGACAGGGTCGAAATCATGAGATCCATCCCGGGCAGTTCGGAGAGCGGTTCAAGGCTCGCCGGAGACAACACGTCTCCCGCAAGGAGTCGAACGCCGCACGGGAGGTTCGCCCGCCCCGAGCGGTTCATGCTCCAGACCGCATGCCCCGCGTCAACCAACGCCCGGGCGATGCGGGCGCCCGTAAAACCTGTTCCAGCCACAAAAATTCTCATTCGTTAAACGCTCCATTCGGTGTATAGTGCCCCACGTTATGATGAAAGAGGCTCTGAAACAAATGATTCCCTTCGTGATTCTTCTGGCGTTTCTCTGGCTGGTGGTCGAGTTGCTCGACGCCACCCTGGCCGGCTCCTCGGGCCCGGTTCGCGTGCCTACCCCGGCACCCGCCTCCACTTCCACGCCATGACGGAGACCGTACCCACGCCCTTGGTCCTGTTCGACGGTCCCTGCGATCTCTGTCGGAGGTCCGTGCGATTCCTCCTCCGGCGGGAGCGCGGGCGCGTATTGCATTTCGCCTCGCTGCAATCCGCCACGGGGCAACGCATGCGCGCTCGGTATGAGATTCCAGAGGACGTCGACGCCATGATTCTTATCGAACATAGCGAGGCATACCTCGGCTCCGACGCCGCATTTCGCATCTGCCGGTACTTGAAATTTCCCTATCGACTGTTCTCCGTTTTTCGCTTCCTTCCCGGCTTCCTGCATCGACCAGTGTATCACTGGATCGCCCGGAACCGCCACCAGTGGTTTGGCCGCGAGGCCGAATGTCCCCTGCCCGATCCGGAGCGGGAGTCACGCTTTGTGGATCTCTAGGGTTGGGAACCCGCGTCAACGCTCCATGGACCGGCACGGCTCCAGTGCCGCATCACCCTTTCCATATACCCCTTCACACCTGGATCGGCGTGCCCGCGACCCGATTCGCCACCGCCTTCCCTCTCAAACCGACGCTCGAAAGACAGAACACATTCACGCGGCGGTGGGCCCCACCGCTCCATAAGGGGCCAGTGCCACATGAACGACTCTGACTCAAAGGCCGACGCGAATCGTACGGTTGTCGATCAACCGCGCGCCGGGAAACCGAAACGCCGCCGCCACCAGCACGGGCCGCTCTCCCAGCGTCTCCACCGGCTCGAGAGTTTCGTCGTCGACGAACTCCAGATAATCCACCTCGCCCAGGGAAGCGGTGTTGAATTCCGCGGCGGCGATACGCCGCAAGGCCGACACCTTCCGTTCACCGCCTTCGGCGGCCTCGCGAATGCGCGACAAAGCGCGATCCAGTACCGTCGCCTGCTCCCGCTCCCCGGAGGACAGATTCTTGTTCCGGGAACTCATGGCAAGGCCGTCGGCCTCCCGAATGATCGGTCCGCCGCGCACCTCCACCGGAAAATTTAAATCCCGAACCATCCGTCGGATCAATCGCAGTTGCTGGGCGTCTTTTTCACCGAACACGGCCGTGTCGGGCAACACCAAATTGAACAGCTTGGCCACCACGGTCAACACCCCGCTGAAATGGCCGGGGCGACTTCCTCCACACAATCCGAGGGACAAGCGATTCTCCTCCACGGTGACGGAGGCGTCCGCCGCATACACGCCGGAGTCGCCGGGGGCGAACAACACGTCCACCCCTTCGCGTTCACACAAGTCACAATCGCGTTCGAAATCGCGTGGATACCGGTCCAAATCCTCGTTGGGGGCAAACTGGGTGGGATTGACGAACAGACTCACCACCACCACATCCGCGTGCTCGCGGGCGATACGCACCAGAGAAAGATGGCCTTCGTGCAGATACCCCATGGTCGGTACCAGCGCCACCCGGACGGACTGCCCACGCCACGCCAGCGCGGTCCGTTGCATCGCGACCGGATCGGTTTCCACCCGCACGGTTCAGACCTTGAGATCTTTCGGACGGAGATCCAGTTTCACGTCTCCGGACCCTGGTTTGATCTTCTTCCAGGTCGCGCAATTGAAATCGACCTGCAGGAAACCACAGGTGCGCATCGAGTTCATTCCCTTCTTCCCGGTGGATGCGACCAACCTGCGCGCCAGATCCGAAATTCCAGGGTTATGCCCCACCAACATCGCGACTTCGACGGAGTCCGGGAGTTCCCGCACCCGTTCCAGCAGCCGATCGGACTCTCCAAGATACAGATCCGAGGGAAAGGACAACCGTTTCGGTTCCAAAGGCCAGACTTCCAGGAAATAATGAAGCGTCTGCCGGGTGCGAAGCGAGGGGCTGGAGACCACGCATTGAGGCGGGGGCAACAGAGAAGAAAGGTGGTCTGACATCGCGTCGGCCTGAAGACGTCCCTTTTTCCTTAACGGACGGTCCACATCCGGCAGATTGGATTCTTTGGAGGAGGCCTTCGCGTGCCGCAACAGATACAGGGTCTTCATCGCTCGGTGGTGTGCGTCTTGGTTTCGGTGGCGGACGCTTCCCGGGTGGTGTCCTCGTGAATCGATTTCATTTCGTCGTCCACCTCGCGCCGCCCGCGTTTGAATTCGCCGATACTTTTACCGATGGCGCGGGAGAGGTCGGGCAACTTCTTTGGGCCGAAGAGGATAAGAATAATAACCAGCACGATGATCAGTTCGGTGAGGCTGGGAGTGTACGCTAGGAAAAAGGTAGGGTTCATGGAATGGGGAATTGGGGTTGGTTCTTACTGGATCATTCCATCTTTTCGCATAAATTCAAGACCCATGTACTTCCCGTTTTGTTTGTCCTTTTTCAACGCCCTCGGCGGCTCGCCCATGGAAATGGCGGTGGTTCTGCTCGCCGTGCTGGTGCTCTTCGGCGCGAAATCCCTTCCCGGCACCCTTCGAACCCTTGGCCGTTGGTCCGAGCAACTGCGCCGCGTTTCACGCGACCTGCAGCGGGAGCTGTCGGATTTCGAGGAGCCCTTTCAACGGGCGCGGCTGGAATGGGAGGAGGAATGCCGCGATTTCACCGTGACCGCCGAGGACCACGACGACCCCACTCCGACACACGACCCCGAGTCCGGAGAACGGAAGTCGGAGGAGAACGCCCGTGCGCAGTGAAGAGACCATGACCCTCCTCGAACATCTGGAGGACCTTCGCAAAACCATCCTGCGGAGCTGCATGGCCATCGCCATCGGCATGATCGCGGTGATCCCCTTCACCCGCCGCATTCTGGACTTTCTCACCCAACCCCTGGAGGACCTGGGCGTCGATCCGGAATCGTTTCTCGTCGTGCCCCAGGTGATGGGCGGATTCAAGGTGGCCGTGGCCGTGGTGTTCTGGTCGGGCCTGTTGCTCGCGTCCCCATTCATCGTGTTTTTTATCGCCCGTTTTGTCTTTCCCGGGCTCCACACCCACGAAAAACGGCTCGTGCGCCGTTCTTCCTGGGCGGCGGTGTTGTTGTTTTTCGGCGGCGCGGCCCTCGGGTATTTCGGAACCGTGAGTTACGCGTTGCAAAACCTCCTGTTCGCCATCCACGACTGGATGGGAACCAGCGCGGACTGGATTTTTCTCACCGACTACATCGCCTTCGTTCTGAAACTCGTCCTCGGGTTCGGACTGGCTTTTGAATTACCCCTTGTCGTGCTCATGGTGGGGTACGCGGGTTTGGTGGACAGCGACACCCTGAAAGGGCATCGGAAGCACGTGGTGGTCGGCCTGCTGATTCTGGCCATGCTGTTGACTCCGCCCGAACCGGTTTCGCAACTCGTCATGGGCGGCGCGTTGTATGTGTTGTACGAGGGATGTATTTTCCTGATCGGACGGCACGAAAAACGCCGGGAGGTCTGATGCTCCCGGGGCGCTTTGGCTTGCATGTCGGCGAGAATCCCGTACGGAGGCTCCTATGATTCAGGACTACCCCCTCCTCCCCGAGCGTATTCCAGATGCCGCGGATTTGAAATCGGGGCATTATGTCGCCGATTTCGCGCGCACCCGGGAAGAACTCGAAGAGGTCCAACGCCTTCGTTTCCGCATTTTCAACCTCGAACTGGGCGAAGGACTGGAATCCAGTTTCGAGACCGGCCGGGACATCGATCCTTTCGACGATCAATGCCACCATTTGATCATCCGCGATGACCGAAACGGCGAACTCGTGGGCACCTACCGGATGCAGAGCCGTGAAATGGCCGGACGCGGCGGACACGGATTTTATTCCGACGGCGAATACGATCTCGGCGCGCTTCCCTCCGAGATGTTGGACCAGTCCCTGGAATTGGGACGGGCCTGTATCGCGCAACACCACCGGAGTGGCCGGGTATTGTTCCTCCTGTGGCGCGGCCTCTTCTATTATCTACAAGCCAATGGGCTGCGCTATATGTTCGGCTGCTGTTCCCTCAACAGCCAGGACCCGAACGAGGGCTGGGCCTTGTACACACGGCTCCAGCGTTCCGGCAATTTGGACCGGACGCGCCTGGTGCCCGCCCGTCCAAAATGTGCCTGCCCCCCGGTTCCGCTGGACGAGGAACGCGTCGCGGGCTCCCTCGTCCCCCGGCTGATGGGCCTCTACATCGACTATGGGGCGGTCATTTGCAGCGAGCCCGCGATCGACCGCGAATTCAAAACCATCGACTACCTCGCCCTGTTCGATCTCAAAACCCTTCCTCCCAAATTGATGAAGGTGTTTAAAAAGGACATGGCCTTGTGAGCCTCGCCGGACGCCTGCGCGTGGCCTACCGTCTTGCGGCGACCACCGGGTTGTCCCTTTTCATGTTTTTCGTCGCCGTCCTGTTCCGGGGCCTCACCTTTGGGCGTCCCGCCGCCCGGTATCGGGGAATCAATCGGATGATGCGAATCTGGGCGTGGGGAACCGCATGGATATGGGGGATGCGCATCCGCGTGGAAGGCACGCCCCCGACCGAACCGTTTTTTCTGGTCTCCAATCATCTCGGGTATACGGACATCCTGGTGGTCTGCGCCGTATGCCCCGCCTGGTTTATCAGCAAATCCGAGGTCGCCAAATGGCCCGGAATCGGTCCCCTCACCCGTATGGGCCACACCATTTTCATCGACCGGGAGACCCGCCGGGACGTGCACCGAATGAACCGGCTCGTCGCGGAACTCATCCGGGACGGCGGCGCGGTGGGCTTTTTTCCGGAAGGCACCACCACCGACGGCACCGACGTGCTGCCGTTCAAACCCAGCCTTCTGCAGCCCGCCGTGGAACTCGGACTTCCGGTCACCCCCGCGGCCATCGCCTACACCACGCCGGCGGACGCCCCGTCTCCCGCCGAACTCATCGCATGGGTGGGAGACGCCGATTTCGGTCCCCACCTGCTCCATCTGCTGGCCCACCGCGGGTTCACCGCCCGCATCCGGTTCGGCGATGCCGACGTGCGGGCCGACGACCGGAAAGAGTTGGCCCGTCTGTCCCGCGAGGCCGTGCAGGGTCTGTTGCGGGAGTTGAACGCCGGGTCGAAGTCGAATTCCGATTGATTTCGAATCCCCATCCTTCCATGTTGGTTTTATGAAAGTGGTTCAATTCAGCGACATTCACGTCTGGAGTCGGCGCATCATGTGGAGCGAACTCCATCTCTCCAAACGATGGCTGGGGCCAATGAATCTGTTGATTCGCCGCGCGCGCCGGTTTCCCAAAGCGTACCGACGCGCCGCTCTGGAGGCCGTTCTGGCCGAAAAGGCCGATGTGGTGGTCTTTACCGGCGATTTCACCAACTTCTCCATTCGCGAGGAATTCGAGGAATGCGCCGAATTGTTCGCTCCCCTGCATGAGGAGTTGGGCGACCGTCTGTTCGCCATCCCCGGAAACCATGATTGTTACACCCGCCGCTCGGTGCGAAAACAGTTGTTGGAGTTCCATCTACCCTGGGTGCGTACGGACCCGGTTTCCCGGATGGATCTCAACGACCGGCTCACGATCCTCTCCGTTCACCACTCCGTTCCCATGCGCGTGCGTTCCAACGGCCTGGTGACGGACGAAACCCAGGACGCCTTGCGGCGGGCCTTCGACGCCTGCCGCGCGGAAGGGCGCACGGTGATTTTGGCCGGGCATTTCGCCTACGCGACCCCTGTGGAACACCCCGAAACTCCAGAACACAAACTGCTGGGAGACGCGGCCTTCGCCGAGTTGGTCCGCGAGTACGCTCCGCCCCTGTACCTCCACGGACACAAACACGTCCGCTGGGCCATCCGACCGAAGGAGACGCCCGCCACCCTCTGCCTCAACAGTGGCAGCGCCTCCATGCGGAACCACGATCCTCTCAAACAGGCGGGGTTTTTGTCCTGGGAACAATTGGACTCCGGAGAGATCCGCAATCTTTCGGCCCATGTGTACAATGGACTGGACACCTGGCGAAAGGAGCCGTTCCCTGTGAGGGAACTCTGAAAGGATTCTACTCGGGAGTGGGCTCCAGCTCGAAACCGTCCGGCACATCGCGCACCAGCCAGCCCAGGTCGGCGATCCGGTCGCGCAAATCATCGGAGGCCACCCAATCCTTCTCTTTTCGGGCCAAGGCCCGTTTCTCGGCCAATTTTCTGACGTTCTCCGGAGCTTCGGGCTGCTCCACTTCAGGCAGCTCGAGGCCCAGCGCCTCCACAATGACCCAAAACCCGCGGGCGTCACGATCCGAAGCCCGGCCGGGTTGTTTTTCCAGCTCTCCCGCGGCGCGAAACAGCTCCCCCATCGCCTTGGGAACATTCAGGTTGTCCTGCAGGGCGCGGAAAGCGGAGTCGAACCGACCCAGATCCCCCGCGCCCGCCTTCTGTTTGACCAGTTTGGCGTAGGGAGGAAGTTTGGCTCCCGTCTGTTCCACCAGGGTCCGACGCAGGCGGGCCAAACGCTGAAGGTTTCCTCGGGCGGCCTCGAGGGAGTCCAGGGTGAAATTCAGATGTTTCCGATAGTGGCCGGAGAGCAAACCGTACCGGATTTCCTCCGGACGGAACCCTTTTTCCCTGAGATCGTCCAGCGTGTACATGTTCCCCAGACTTTTGCTCATCTTTTTGCCATCCACCATGAGATGCACCACGTGAAACCAAAGTCGTGCGAACGGTTTCCCCGTGCATGCCTCGCTTTGGGCGATTTCATTTTCGTGGTGGGGAAAGGCCAGATCGATTCCTCCCGAATGCACGTCGAAAGAGGGTCCCAGATATTTCATACTCATGGCCGAGCACTCGAGATGCCAGCCCGGCCGACCAGGCCCCCATGGACTGTCCCATACATTGTCGCCGTCCTCCGGCTTGGCGGCTTTCCACAACGCGAAGTCCGCCATGGAGTCCCGGCCGTATTCGTCATCGTCCCGGGGCGCGGTGTCGGTGGTCAACTCGCGCTCCCGAACGCCGGACAAGCGGCCATACTCCGGGAACCGGTCGATACGAAAATAAACGGACCCGTCCGACCCCCGGTAGGCAACCCCCTTGTCCATCAAGGTGGTAATCAGGGCGATCTGCTCTTCGATGTGTTCCACGGCCCCGGGCTCCACCGCGGGACGCAAGACATTCAGCGCCTCGCAATCGGCGTGGAACTTGTCCGTCCACACCTGGGTGAACGCCGTCAGCGGTTCTCCCTTGGCACGTGAAGCGGCGATGGTTTTGTCATCGACGTTCGTGAGGTTGCGGACGTGCTTGACCCTGATCCCCGAAAGCTCGGCCACGCGGCGGAACACGTCCTGCACCACGAAGGTACGGAAGTTGCCGATGTGGGCGGCCGCGTACACCGTGGGACCACAGCAATAGAAACCGAGGGTTTTCCCATCCGCGGGCTCTACGGGTTGCACCTTCCTGGTCAGCGTGTCGTGTATCGTAAATGGCATGTCCCGCCCCTAGCCTTTCCCTTTCGGAGAGGCAAGCCCGGGAAAGGATTTCCTCCTCCGCGTGTCGGGCGGAAGGGTGTCGCCGAATATAAACGATCTTGACCTTCCAAACCGCTCTCCGCATAGTTCCCTCCAGTGAACGAAGAATCCACCAGCGCCCACCGGGCGAAAATATGGCTGTGTACGGGGTTGTGGGGGATCATGATCCTGTGTGGATTGTTTCTCGGAAAATGGAACGCGGAAGAGACGCGGGATCAGCTGCGGGGCGACATCCTTTCCCAGGCCGAAATGCTGGCGGGAACCCTGGACCCGACCGCCATGGCGCGGGTCGGCGCCCACGCATCGTCCCCCCTCCCGCCGTCCTCGCTCCGATTGAGGGAACAGTTGGATCGTTACCGCGCCCTTCACAAACCTGAACGGGTGTTTCATTCCGTTCGGCTTCTTGCCGGAGCACCCGGAGAGGGACACGTGGTCCTGTTGGAAAGCCGCGACCGGCCGGACGAAACGGATGCCGTTTCGCCCGGCTCCTCCCGTTTTCCGTTTATGAAACCGGGCATCCACGGACCCTATCCACTTCATGGCGAGCCGGTCGTGACCGCCATCCTCCACCTTGCCGACCATCAGGGGGACCCTCTCGTTTCCGAAATCGCATTGGATCTTCCCGCCGAAGGATGGGAGCGGCGGATTTCAGTGGCCTTCTGGACGCCCGTCTTCGCCGCATGGAGCGCGATCACAACCCTGTTCGTCATGGCGTTGGTTAATGTGAAAATGAAACGAAGGGGCACCGTACGCAATCCCTTGCTCCACGTGATGCTGGATTGTGTGTTCATGTTTCTCTTTGGAGTGATGGTCGCCGCCGGCTTCGCGTTCATGGCGCAGAAGATGGAAGAAGAGGAGCGGGAGCTGAACTTCCACAACCTGGCGGCCCTTCGCAGTCGGGAGGTGTTGGAGAAAATCAAGGATCTGAGCACCCACGACCTTCGAAACCTGGCCACCTTTTTTCAATCCAGCCGAACCGTTTCCGAGGAGGAGTTTTTGTATTTCACCGGAAACATCGCCAACCGGAACCATGTGCGGGACTGGTACTGGATCGAACCCGCCGCCGACAATGGCGAACCGGTGTTCCGTTTTGCCGCGGGGGGGGACGAGAACGGCATTCGACCGGATTTGCAAAACGCGCAACGCCCCTCCATGCTGGAAACGTTGATCCGTGCCCGCGAAACCGGCATGCCCTGCGCCGCTCCGACCTTTCGGACCTCCTCGGAAGGACGACACGCCGTGTTCGTCTCCCTGCCCCTTTTCGATCCGGCTCCTGAAAACACGTTTCGGGGATGGGTGGCCGCGGATTTTTATTGGGATCAACTTATCGGCGCTCCCCAACGTACCGAGGTCCGGGGCGAGGATGTGCTCCGGATCCGCATCCGTGAAGGGTCGGACGCCGGTCGAGAGGTCCTCCGTTTGAGCGGGGAGCAGACCTCCGACGCCGGAGCCCCGCCCTCCTCCGGCCACCTTCGCCCCGTATTCGCTTTTGGAAACACCTACCTTATCGAGTCCCTTCCCACGGAGTATTTTCTGCGGGTTTCTGCCCTTCGGCTTGGACGGTGGGTGTTGACGGGCGGGGTGATGGTCAGTCTTTTCGCGGCCCTGATCGGATATTATGTCGGATCCAGCGGGTCCGAACTTGAAGAAAAAATACGGAGCCGCACCGCCGAATTGCACGGAGCCCTCAACCGATACCGGGATTTGACCGCCCATCTCCCCGTGGGACTGGCGCTCTGCGCCCGGGGGACCTTTTATCAGATGAACCCCAGAATGACCGAGTGGTTCCATGACGCCGACGCCCTGGCGGAAAAACTGGGGCCTCTGTACCAGGAATACAAGGAGGTGGACGGGATTCGGGTCAAGGAGGTGAAGCTGTCGACCCGCAAGGGCGTTCGGGAAATGCAGACCACTCTCGTCCCCGTGTCTTCGGAAGAAGGGGGAGACGTGACCCTGTTCATGGTGGAGGACGTCACCCGTCGAAAACGTTCCGAAAAAGCGTTGCTGGACAAGACCGAGGAGCTGGAGCGTTACTTCAATTCCAGTTTGGACATGCTATGCATCGCCACACTGGATGGCACCTTGCTTAATACGAACCCCGAGTGGCGGGAAGGTGTGGGATACTCCGAGGAGGACCTGATCGGCCGGAACCTGCTGGGCCTCGTGGAGAAGGAAGACGCCGAAAAGGCCAAAGCCATGCTCGACCAACTCGTCCGCCGGGAGGACGTGACCCATTGCGAACTCCGGATGCGGCACCGCAACGGATACCGGGTCTGGTTTGAGTGGCGGGCCTCCCCCGTCGGGGACCTCATGTACGCCACGGCGCGCGACGTCACCGCCCGCATCGAGGCCGAGCAGGAAAAATACTCTCTGCAACAACAATTGGCACAGTCCCAGAAAATGGAATCCATCGGACGGCTCGCCGGAGGGGTGGCCCACGATTTCAACAACACCCTCCAGGTGATCATGGGGAACGCCCAGTTGTGCCTCCATTTCGACCATCTCGATGAAACCCTCCGGAACTATCTCAAAGAAATTCAGCAGGCCGCGGAACGGACCGCGTCTCTGACCCGACAATTGCTCGGATTCGCCCGTAAACAGGATGTCACGCCCAAACGGCTGGATCCCATTGAGATCATTGGCAACTCCCTCTCCATTTTCCGACGGCTCATCGGGGAAAACATCACCCTCGACTGGAAGCGGGGATCCGACTGCTGGCCATTGTACATGGACGAATCCCAACTTGAACAGATTCTCGTCAACCTGTTGGTGAACGCGCGGGACGCCATGCCCTCGGGGGGCACCGTCCATCTCGGCGTGGAAAACTTCGCGGTGGAGGATGCCGGTTCCGAAGGCTTTGTGGACGCCTGCGCGCCCGGCGAGTATGTCCGTATTTCCGTGGAGGACACCGGAACGGGAATCGAGCCCGAGGTTCAACCCCTTATTTTCGAACCCTTTATGACGACCAAGGCCCAGGACAAGGGGACCGGGCTTGGGCTCGCCACGGTGTATGGGATCGTGAAACAAAACCAGGGCGGGATCCGCTTTGAAAGTGAACCGGGTACGGGGACCCGCTTCGAGATTTACCTGCCCCGCCATGTGCCCGAGGAGGGCGAAGAGGCGCCCGCGGCCGCGACGCCCGGGGACGACCAGTTGTTCCGGACCCGGGGCACCGCCCTCATCGTTGAGGATGAAGAAATGATTCTCAACATGGGCGCGTTGCTGTTGGAACAAATGGGATTCGAAGTGACCAAAGCCGCGACGCCGGGGGTCGCCCTCTCCCGCGTACAGGAATCGGAGAGAGCGTTCGACCTGCTGTTGACGGACGTGATGATGCCCGAAATGAACGGACAGGAGCTGGCCGACCTTATCCGCCGAGACCAGCCCGAGATCCGGTGTGTGTTCATGTCCGGCTATACGGCGGAAACCCTGGAGGAACGGATCGACGTCGACCCCCATGCCGCCTTTATCGGAAAACCGTTCTCCATCGAAGACCTTTCGGAGACGATTCGGACGCTGATGAGGGACGAACCTCCCGTCTCCCCGCCCCCGGAATAAACCCCGGAGAACCTGAAGGGAACGCGGCTCCCCCGGCGGTTTTTTCCATTCGGCCAAGTTTTCCTCCCCGGGGTATTGCACTTTCCGCGGATTTCGGTTTCATACGGTAAACGTGGAATTATGACCGACCCCCTCCCTCCATCCGACGCCTCCCCACAACGGGAACGCCTCGTACACCTGCCCGTGGACGAGTTGAAACTGGCCCCGAACGCTCCGAACCCCCAGGCGGCTCCTCCCGCCTTCACCGACTCGGTGAAAACCTATGGAATCCTCCAGCCCCTGTTGGTGCGGCCCGGAGGCGAGGGCTATGAGGTGGTCGCCGGGTTCAAGCGGCTCCAGGCCGCCAGGGAGGCGGGCCTGAAGGAAGTGCCCGTGCGCGTGTACCGGGTCGAAGACGCCGCGCTGGCGGGACTGTACACGGCTTCGAATGTACAGGGCGACCGTCGCCGCAGAGTGAGTGTGCCTTCCGAAGGCGAATACCGGCCGACGGGAAAGTTGAGCGGGTTGTTGGAGGAAGAGCTGAACCGTCCCCCCACGCAAGCCCCTTACAAGGCCATCGTGGGTGGCGCCGCCGTGATTCTCCTGTGCCTCTGGGCGGGTATCGCCCTCACCCGCCACTTCCGGGACCGCCCGCCGGACCGATCCCCCCCCCCGGAGCCGGGTCGCGTGGAAAGCGACCGGTCCGTGATCGCTCCCACTCCCGTGGAGGACGCGGGGACTGAAACGCGCTCTTCCGTGGCGTATTGGCGTCGAATCCTGGCCGAGGTGGAAGGCGTGAAAGTCCGGGACGAACAAGGCGTCCCGAAAATTGTGTTCGAGGAACCCGTTTTCAGCCGGATTGTCACGGTCGATCCCCGACAAAAACCCAGACTGGCCGCCGTGTCTCAAGCCGTCTTCCAAGCCGTTCCCGGAGCGGTGTTGGTGGTGATCGGCCATACGGACAACGATCCGATCCGTCCCAACAGCACATACCGAAGCAACGATTATCTGGGTGAATTACGCGCCCAAAAAGTCCGCGACGTGCTTACCGGTGAACTCGGAGTCTCCGCTTCCCGGGTCCGCGCGGTTTCCGGAGACGTGAATCATCCCCCCTTTCCCAACGACAATCCAGCGGACAAGGCCCGGAACCGCACCGTGACGATGGAAATCATGGTGCCCCGGAGTCGGTAACGTCCTCCCCAACCCCCAAAACGAAAGGCTTCCCATGAAAGTGGCGACCATTAAAACCAACAAAGGCGACATCGAACTGGAACTCTACGACCAGCGCGCACCGAAAACCGTGAACAACTTCGTGACTCTGACGGAAAAAGGGTTTTACGACGGACTGACCTTCCATCGGGTAATCCCGGATTTCATGATCCAGACCGGCTGTCCCCAGGGCACCGGCACCGGCGGCCCCGGCTATACCTTCGAGGATGAATTCCACCCCGAGTTGCGCCACGACGGCCCAGGAGTTCTCTCCATGGCGAACGCCGGACCCAACACCAACGGATCGCAGTTTTTCATCACCCATGTCCCCTGCCCCTGGCTGGACGGAAAACACGCCGTCTTCGGCCGCGTCCGTTCGGGTCAGGACGTTGTGGATGCTATCGCCAAGGGCGACACGATGGAAAAAGTGAGCGTCTCAGACGCCTGATCCGTCTTTGCGAAACCGATTCGCGCGGGAGCCGGCTCACCGGCTCCCGTGCCGTTTTCAGGTTTGGGGAATGAACTCGAGCGTTTCGTCCAGGCTGCTCGGATAATCCAGCCGCAGGTCGATCCGGTTTTCCTCGTCACAGACCACCACTTTCGAGTGATGGGCCGCAATCTTGGATTCCTCCATCAGGGCCGAAGAGAAAATGATGATTTTATCGCCCTGGTTCACCAGATGGGCCGCCGCCCCGTTGATACCGATGATGCCGGAGCCAGCCTCTCCCTTGATCACATAGGTTTCGAACCGGGCGCCGTTGTCGATATCCGCGATCATCACGAACTCATTCGCGTACATGCCGGTGGCCCGCAGCAAATCCTCGTCGATGGTGATCGATCCCACGTAGTTCAAATTGCATTGAGTAATGCGCGCCTGGTGAATTTTTCCGGTAAGAACTTTTTTCAGCATGCCAACTCCTTGAAGGGTTCGATCTAGAGAAAACCTATCCCGCTGTCCACCCTTTTCAATGGCCGATCCGTACGTGCGTTTCCACGCCGGGACGGCATCCACTCCGTTCCTGGGCATTCGGGCGCGCCAAGATCCACTCGGGATTTTCATTGCCACCTTCCGGGATTTTTTCATGCTCCACCGTGAGACGTATTCCAAACCCAAGGAGTTGCCATGTCCCGACCCGTCACTCTCTTTACCGGCCAGTGGGCCGATCTTCCCATTGAAATCCTGTGTGAAAAGGCCAAAGCCTTCGGATACGACGGACTGGAACTCGCCTGCTGGGGCGACCATTTCGATGTGGGGCGCGCCTTGACCGAGGACGGGTACGTCGACCGAAAAAAAGCCCTGTTGGAACACCACGGGTTGAAATGGTTCTCCATCTCCAACCACCTTGTCGGTCAGGCGGTATGCGACCCGATCGACCAACGCCACAAGGCGATCCTGCCCACACATGTCTGGGGCGATGGAGATCCCGAGGGCGTGCGACAACGGGCGGCCCGGGAGATGATCGATACCGGGAAGGCGGCCAAAGCCTTCGGCGTCGATGTGGTAAACGGATTTACCGGAAGTTCGATCTGGCACCTTCTCTACAGCTTTCCTCCGGTGCCGCCTTCCATGATTAACGCCGGGTTCCGGGATTTCGCCGAACGCTGGACCCCGATCCTCGACGCCTACCGGGACCTGGGCCTGCGCTTCGCCCTAGAAGTGCACCCCACGGAAATCGCGTTCGACCTCGCCACTGCCCGCCGGGCTCTGGAGGCCGTGGAGTTCCACCCCGCCTTCGGATTCAATTACGACCCCAGCCATCTCGGGTATCAGGGCGTGGATTACGTGCGGTTTCTCAGGGATTTCGCCGACCGAATCTACCACGTGCACTTTAAAGACGCATGGTGGAAGCGCGGCGACGGCACCGTCGGCGTGTTTGGAGGACACACCGAATTCGCGGACCCGAGACGCTACTGGGATTTCCGGTCCCTGGGCCACGGGGATGTGCAATTCGAGGATATCGTGGTCGCCCTCAACGACATCGGGTACGCCGGCCCCCTCTCGGTGGAATGGGAGGATTCCCGCATGGACAGGGAACATGGGGCGACCGAGGCCGCCGCCTTCGTGAAAAAAGTCGATTTCCCTCCCGGCAACGTGGCTTTTGACGCCGCGTTCTCCGACGACTAATCCGTCCGATCAGTTTTCCGGATCGGGCAACTTCCTGTAGAGCGTTGCCAGGCTGACCTTCAACGACTTGGCGGCCGCCTCCTTGTTGCCTCCGTGTTCGTCGATCGTGTGGACGATGAATTTTTTCTCCATCTCACGCAGGAACCCTTTCAGTGACATTCCGGCGTGATGCACAGGCTCCTCCATGCGGGGATGTCCGTTCGTGGGCTTTCGTCCGGCCCGCGTGACGACCCGGGCCGGGAGATCGTCCACCTGAATCTCCCCCTCGTCCGCGAACGTACAGGCATGCCGCATGGCGTTTTCCAATTCCCGCACGTTGCCCGGCCAACTGTAGGATTCGAGCACGATCTGGGCCTCCGGGGACACCTCGGGAATGTCCACGCCCGCTTTTTCGGAAATCATCCGCATAAAATGATACGCAAGGGGAAGAATGTCCTCCGTCCGTTCCCGCAAAGGCGCGATTACGAGGGGAATGACGCTGAGGCGGTAATAGAGATCCTCCCGAAAACGGCCCTCTGAAATTAATTTCTCCAAATTGTCGTGCGAGGCGGCCACCACGCGCGGATCCACGGAAATCTGGCGCGTCCCGCCTACCCTGCGAATTTCCTTTTCCTGGAGCACCCGCAACAATTTGCTCTGCAGGTTCATCGACATCGATCCGATTTCATCCAGAAAAATCGTGCCTCCGCTCGCGACCTCGAACAGGCCCTCCTTTTCCGAGGACGCCCCGGTAAAGGCCCCTTTCACATGACCGAACAGTTCGGATTCGAGCAGAGGCTCCGGCATGGCCGCGCAATTGATGGGCACAAAAGGCCGCTGTTTGCGCACGCTGTTGGCGTGGATCGCCTTGGCGATCACCTCTTTGCCCACTCCGCTCTCCCCGCCGATCAGCACCGTCTGGTCCGTCGGCGCGACGCGTTGAATCATATTACAGATTTTTCGCATGGCCCCGCTTTCGGCCACGATGTTTTCAAACCCGTACCGCGACTCCAACTGCGCTTTGAGCTGCTGGTTTTCATGCAAGGCTCTGCGATACTCCAGCGCCCGCTGCACGGTGATCATCAACTCGTCCACCTTGAAGGGCTTGGTCACATAGTCAAACGCCCCCTCTTTCATCGCCTCAACCGCCGTCTCCACCGAACCATACGCCGTGATGACCATCACCCCCATCGACGGATAAGTGGATTTGGCCAGCTTCAAAAGCTCCAACCCATTCACCGGCTCCATCCGAATGTCGGTGATCATCAAGTCGAAAGACTGGGATTTCAGATGTTCAATCGCTTTTTCTCCCCCCATGGCGGGCTGGGTTTCAAACCCCTGCCCTTTGAGCAGAGTGGAGAGTACCGAAAGAATACCGGGTTCATCATCAACAAGCAGGATTCGTGGCATAACAGCGTCGTTACGGGTCAATACGAGAAAGATCGAGCCCCCTATATAAACCGATCCGGAAAAGATCACAATGAATTCTTCTCATTTTGGCGACTTTAATAAGCCTGGCCATCGCGGTGGAAAAGCCGCCGTAAGAGAATTCCGCCACGGTTGCGGGTTGCATCCCACCATCGGGAGACCTACAAAAGACGCATGTGTCCACGCGTCGTTTCGTTTGTTCGCGCCCTGGGGGTCCTTGCGTTTTCCATCGCATGGAACGGGTGTGCGACGCCGAAAAATGGAGGAACCGATCCTTCACCTCCGCCCGCGGCCGGAGTCATTCGATACGTCAACCCCCAGGAACGCTACGTGGTCTACGAATGCCGCAAGCTCCACTTGGAGGGTACCACGCTCTGGGTTTTGCGGAACGGAACTGTGACGGGTCGCCTACGGGCCCTGGGAATCCGGGAACACGCCTTCCAGGCCGCCGATATTCTGGAGGGCGCGCCCCAACCCGGCGATCTGGTGGAGCCTCCGAGGTCACCCCCGGAGTCTGAATCCGGCCAGCAAGGTCAAGGCGGCGGTTTCCGACCGTAGGATTCGCGGGCCCAGCGAAATCCCCAGCACGCCTTCCGAGCGCAGGAACCGACGCTCCTCTTCTGTAAAATCACCTTCCGGACCCACCCAGCACACGATGGACCGTCCCGCCGCGGGAGGAACCTCTTCCCACCCTCGGGCCTCCTTTCCCAAATCCGCAAGCACGTGGATCGCTCCCTTTTCGAGAGCGTTCGCGGCGGACTCCACCGAATCGGCCACCGACAGCTCGGGAAGCCACGGATTCGCGGATTGTTTACACGCCTGCACCATACAATCGGTCCACCGGGCGTGTTTTTGCTCTCGTTTCCGTTCAGGAACATCGGATACCGCATGTTGGCTCTGTAGTCTCACAACGCGGTTGACGCCGAGTTCCACCGCGTGTTTGAGAAACTCCAGCCAGGCCGACTGCTTTAGAGCTCCCAGAACGAGAACCACCTCCGGGGTGGGCGGCGCGTGCCGCTCCACCTGATGAATACGGACGGTCCCGCCCCGCTTGTCCAATTGTGCCACCGTGGCGGATCCCAACACGCCCCGCCCGTTCAATACGGAGACCTCCGTACCGGGCCGGGCGCGGCGGACCTGAAACAGGTGCCGGGCTTCCGACGGGGAAAGTTCGACGTCCCCCGGTGCCAGTTCGGGCCGGTCCACGAAACAACGGTACGTGTGCGGGCCCCCGTCCATCCGGTCAGGCCTCCGCCGCTTTTTTTCGCAGTTTCTCAAGCTCTTCCCGGCGGCGGGCGAATTCCTCCGCCTGCGTGTCGAACGCGCGGGCGTCCTGATAGTTGTCGGGCCCGATCACGCCTTCCAACTCCTGCACGGCTTTTTTGGCTTTTCCGGAAAGTTTCACGGGCACCTCCACCCGGACCCGGACATGCAGGTCGCCATGGCCGAAGCCGCGGGGATCCTTCACGCCTTTGTTTTTCAGCCGCAGCATGCGTCCACTTTGGGTGCCTGCCGGAATTTTAATGCGGGACGATCCCTCGAGGGTGGGAACTCGGACCTCGCCGCCCAGCATGGCCACATGCATGGGAACGGGCAGTTCGACCAAAAGGTCCAGATCATGGCGTTCGAAAATCGAATGCTTCCGTACATGCATGATCACATACAGATCCCCGGCGGAACCGCCCTGAACCCCGCCTTCACCCTTGCCCTGCACCCGCAGTCGGGATCCGGTTTCCACGCCCGGAGGGATGCGCACCGTGATGGAGCGCTTGCCGCGTTTCTGGCCCGTTCCTCCGCAGTGTTTACAGGGGTTGCTGATGACTTGTCCCGCGCCGCCACAATCCGGACAGGTCTGCCGCATGTGGAACAGTCCGTTGGAGCTGATCACCTGGCCCGCGCCTTTGCAGGTGCCACAGGTTTCCTTTTTGCTCCCGGGCGCCGCGCCGCCGCCGTCGCAGACGTCGCATTCCACATTCACCGTGAACGACAAGTCCCGTTTGGACCCGAAGACGGCCTCCTCGAAATCGATTTCCAAATCGAATCGGAGATCGGCCCCGCGGTTGGAGCCCCCTCCGGCTCCCGCGGCGCCGCCGAAAAAGTTTTCGAAGATGGAACCGCCTCCACCTCCTCCGCCGCCGAACGCGCCCATAAAGGTGCGAAGGGCCTCCTCCAGGTCGACCCCGCCAAAGCCTCCGGCCGCCGCGCCTCCTCCGCCGCGTCCAGGGCCAAAGGCGGCGTGACCGAATTGGTCATACTGCCGACGTTTGTTTTCGTCGCTCAATACCTCATACGCTTCGGTCGCCAGTTTAAACTGTTCCTCCGCGGAGGTGTCGCCCGGATTTTTATCGGGATGGTATTTCACCGCCATCTTTCGATAGGCTTTTTTGATCTCATCCTTGGAGGCGGTCTTCGCAACCCCCAGGACCTTGTAATAGTCTTCCTTGTGGGACATCAGCCTTCCTCCGCGTTCGTGTCGTCATCCTTCGCGGTCTCACCGTCCTCTCCCGCCTGCCCGGCGGACACCACCACCTGGGCGGGTCTCAAGAGCCGGTTCCCCAGCAGATATCCCTTTCGGGTCATCGCCACCACGTGTCCCTCAGGCACCTCGGGCGACGGCAAATGCGTAATGGCCTCGTGAAGATTGGGGTCGAAGGGGCCTTCCTCGGCCACCACGGGCGAGAGGCCGTATTTCCCAAGCGAGCTGCCCAATTGGTCCCGCACCATTTCAAATCCCTTAATGGTGTCTTCGGTCAGGTCCTTGCCCCGACTGTTTTCCAGGCCAAGGTCAAAGTGGTCCAACACCGTGAGCAGATCTCCACAGAGGTTTTCCAGGCAATGCTGGGTCCACTCCCCCTTCTCCCGCCGGGTGCGTTTCCGGAAATTGTCGAAATCGGCCCGCAGGCGCAAATAAAGGTCCTTGTAGTTCTCGCCCTCTCCGGCCCCGTCCGCGTGTTCGGGGGTCTCGGCCTCACCCGCCGCCGTTGCCGCGGCCTCCTCCTCGGCTTGAACCTCCCGCGCCTCGTCGGCCCGTTCCTCGTTCCCGTTCTCCGGGTTCTTTTTTTCTTGTTTCACATCCGTTTTGGAAGATGCATTCATAACGTATACTCCTTGTTTTTGAAATCGGGATGCGGGGTCGCCCCCGCGGAAAGCGGCACAGGATAACGGGAACTATGAGAATGGCAAGAGGGTTCCCGGCGTGAATTCCGGCCCGGTCAGCCCTGTGAATCCCGGACTTTGAGCACCATCAGGGTCATGTCGTCGTACTGGGGCACGTCTCCCACAAACCGGACCACCCGCTCCCGTACATTTGCGGAAATCTGTTGGGGCGACAACGTCCGGCTGGACAACAGGATCCGGGTCAGGGGCTCCACGCCCCACTCCTCTCCGGCCGCGTTCATGGCCTCGGTGATGCCGTCGGTATACACCAGCAGTAGCGCTCCCGGTTCCAGGGTGACCGTCCGGGTTTCAATCACGTCGTCGAACATTTCACTGCTCACGAGCCCGATCGCCATGCCGCCGCCGGCGTCGCGGCCGACTTCCTTTGAGCCCGGCTGAAGAATCAGCGGGGGATCGTGTCCCGCCCGAGCCATGGCCAGCTCGCGGGTTTCCGTATCATACACCATGTACAGCATGGTGACGAACATGTCCTCATAAATGTCGGCGGTCATGGTCTGATTGACCTCTCTCAGCACCCGGGCCGGATCCGTCACCCGGCTCGCGTGGGCCCGGAGCACGCTCCGACAGATGGACATCATCAACGCGCCCCCGATCCCTTTTCCGGACACGTCCGCCACCGCCAGCCCCACATACCGGTCGTCCAAGGGAATCACATCGTAATAATCCCCGCCGACTTCCTGGGCGGCGAGGTTGAAGGCGTTCACGTCCATGCCGGGGATCGGCGGCAGTTCCCGCGGCAACAGACGTTTCTGAATACGCTGAGCCAGGTTTAAATCCTGATCCATGCGGCGTTTCTCCTCCAACGCGGCGCGGAACTGGACATAGTAAATGGAGAGCGACGCCTGGTCCGCGAGCGACTGAAGCAAACTTTGATCCCGTTCACTTAACGGCACGTGGTCCACCCGGTTCACCACGCAAATCACGCCCATGACCTCGTGCCGAAACCGCATGGGCACGATCAGCACGCTGCGCACGTTGAGCAGGCTGCTGTCGAAATGCGGCACGCGGGGGTCCAGCTCCGCTTTGCTCACCAGCAGAGGCGTCCCGAAATCCGCCGCCTGCCCGACCAAACCTTCGCCGACGGCGATCGGCGTCGTGAGGGTGATTTGCTCAAGCTGCTCGTTTTTAAGAACCCGGGGATCCAGCCCGCCCACCGTTTTCTTCACGCTGAACATGGGGGGGAACACGCCGGACACCGCGCGGGCGCGAAGGGTGTTTCCGTCCTCCATCAGGTAGATCGCCCCGCCCGCCGTATGAGTCGTCCGCAACGCGTAAAACAACACGCGTTGTAACAGGCGGTCCACGTCCAGCGTTTCGGACTCCATAAAGGTGCTGCCGATGTTCTGCACGTAATTGAAAATGACTTCCTTTTCCTTGACGAGATTATCCCTCTCGATTCGGATCTTCCGCAGAAGCCGGATGCTGAGATAGGCGCCCAGCATGCTCAGGGCGACCACGATTCCCAGGAGAAACCCGAGTGTGGAAACCATCACGGCGCCGAGAAAAAAGGCGGGGAACGTCATGAGGCCGTCTCAGCCGCGATGCCGTTGGATATCATCCCGCAGATAATCCAACACGTCCTGAAAGCGCAGACTGTTCTCCTCGTGGATGTCCACCAGGTTTTCATGCGCCTCCAGCATGGTCTCCGCGGATTCGAGCGGCGTCTCGCCGGGATTGTCCAGCGCCGCGTATTCCTGGCCGCTCTCGTCGGATCCGTCATGATGAATCTCCACCAGGCGGCTCAGCCCGAGGGTTTTCATCAGATTCGTAATTTTATCGGAAACCCCGGTCACCACGACCTTACCCTCACATTCTCGACTCAACCGTTGGCTCACCCCGGCGAGCACTCCCATGAAAGTGCTGTCCATGCCGATACAGTCGTGGAGGTCGATGACCAGCCGGCCCTTTCCGAGGTCGATGACCCGCCCGGCGAAACTCTTCATGGAGGAACTGACCTTGTAGGATCCGCGACCGTTGATTTTCGCGTAACCGGCGCTTTCGTCGACGGCAACGAGAATATGATCCTGGGGATCCGGTGTGCGAGGTGCGGGCGAAGGAGGGGTCAAAGGTTGCATGTTCGGGAAATTATCACCGCGTCCGAGGGAAGTCAATCATGCCGGGAGTCCGTTTCGAGTTCCGATCCGAGGACCTCGACCAGCTCCGGGCGGCACAATTCATAAAATTCACATCGTTGGCAAATCGAGGGCTCGTAACAGAGGTCCCACTCGGGTTTCGGCAACGCCTGGTTGGCCTCGGGATCCGCGTCGACCAGATACTGCGCCATGTCCTGCATCGATTCGCGCAACCGCGTCCGCACCATCTCGAGATCCGCTTCCGTCACGTTGAACGCCTTTCGCTCGCCGGACTGAAGGTATTCCAAACTCAACTCGACATCCGTGGGAGCCACCCCGTGTTTCTCACGCGCCCACAAAGCGTACAGGGCGACCTGTTCTCCATGTTCGGGTTTGGGCACCCCGCTTTTCCAGTCCACGATGTGCCAGAGCCCGTCCCGCACATAGACGTAATCCGGAATCGCGTAGACCTTGACGCCCTCGAACGCGAAATGTTCGGGATCTCCCCGGCCCACCACGGAGATCTCCACTTCCATATCCGGTGTGACCCCTTCCAGACGGGGAAGCACCTCCGCGCGGAAATTCTTCAGGCACGCCTTCACCACATCGGCGATGCGATGCATGATTTCTTTTTGACTCAGGCCACAGAATTCCGGGTAGTAGTGCTCGTGCAGACACGCGGCCTTCGGATAGCGCATCCAGGCCCGCCCCGTCGATTCGTCCCATGCCTTGCGAAGCAACGGGCGCGCGATCCGATCGTAGGCCTCGGATTCGGAGGGGGCGGATCCGGTTCGCTGAAACTCCCGCAGCATCCACATGCAGGCGTCCTCCGCGGCCGTGCCGTAGAGACAGAACCGGTTCGTCATCTTATTCAACCGATACGCTGTTTTGCATTCGACCGGCGCGTCCCGCTCCCATCCACCCCAGGCGGCATACTTGGACCAGTACCGCTTTCGGCGGCAAAGTTCGAAATCCGTGGCGGCGGAATGCGACCAGGAGAAGACGTTGACGAGTTTTCCCATGGGCTCGGAACTAGCATGATCCTCCGGTCTTGGCGAGGGGTTGATCCGGAAAAATCGGAATTCGGAACCTGACCCGCACCTTCCCGCCATTCCGTCCTTGCCCTTTTTTATCCCGTGACTAGGGTGTGCCCCCTGTTGAAAAAACGCCCCGGTAGCTCATCAGGACAGAGCGTGGGATTCCTAATCCCAAGGTAGCGGGTTCGAGTCCCGCCCGGGGTACCACGTGTCCTTGATCCCCACCGCATGCAAGATGTCGTCTTAGATCCCCTCGAATCCTTCCCCTGTCCCGAATGCGGTCACGACGTGACCGGCCAAGCCCTTGAGGCATTCACCGCGTTCACCTGCCCCCATTGTGGCGCGGACATTCGCGTCCCGGGACAATTTGGACACTTTCTGCTGCTCGAACCGCAAAGTGAAAGCATCACCAGCCTGGTCTTCCACGCCTACGACCCGAAGCTCGGCCGCAAGGTGACGCTGAAGATCCTGAATTACGTGCTCAGCAAAAACTCCGAACTGGTGGAGGCGTTCAAGCGGGAGGCCCTCGCCGCCGCGGCGATGAACTCCCTCTATGTGCTGAAAGTATATGAATTCGGCATGCACAATAAGCAGCCCTTCATGGTCATGGAACATATCGAGGGCACCTACCTGCACGAGGTGATGGAGACGGAATCCTTGTCGGAGTTCCGTATTCTGGAGATCATCGAGGGCATCGCCCGGGGATTGGAGGACACGCATGAAAAGGGCATCGTCCACGGCGACGTCATGCCTCGGAACATCCTGATCCATACCGACGGCACCCCGCGCATCAGCGATTTCGGCCTGGCCCGGTTTTCGGGCCAGGACGCGCGTTACCTGAACAACTGGTCGTCCCCCTACTATATGCCTCCCGAGCGGATCCGGGGGGACGAGGAGGATTATCGCGGAGATTTCTACAGTCTGGGGGTCACCCTCTTCTATCTCCTCACCAACCACCTGCCGTTTTTCGACCTCGAGGACGAGGTCGTGCTCCGCCGGAAACTCGAAGAGGAACCGCCGGATCCCAGAAAGTACACTCCGGACATCTCGCAGGACACCGTCGATCTCGTGAGGTGCCTCCTGGCTCGAAACCCCGAGGACCGTCCGGCCGGTTTCGAGGAACTCCAGGCGCGGATTGCCGGCGTCAGGTCGGGGCTTCCACTCCCCCGCAGATTCGAGGACACCACATCCTCCGACGATCCGGAGGACGAGACGTCCGGCCCCGCCGCGCCGCCGCCCCGTGAGCCGCCGTGGAATGTGGCCATGTGGTTGCTTTCCGCCATCCTGCTCGCCATGATTTTCGCCCATTTCCTCCGGGAACCCCCGCCGGAATCCCCGCCGCCGCACGCGTCGACCCAAAGCGCGACGCCACCTCCAACC
>Ga0194138_10000171_pt1 | contig 31722 bp, 25 predicted proteins | sample TARM_MetaG_T2_14_FD_134022 | JGI IMG/M metagenome (GOLD analysis project Ga0194138, IMG submission 134022) | Freshwater microbial communities from Pennsylvania, USA, analyzing microbe dynamics in response to fracking - TARM_MetaG_T2_14 (version 2) | ecosystem: Environmental > Aquatic >...
CAACCACTCCATTGAAACCGGCAACGCCACCTTCTGGTCCACCTCCCGCCACCAACTGTGGGAAAAAGGCGCCACCTCCGGCGAAACCTTCGAACTGCTGGAAGTGCGGGTCAACTGCGAACAAAACTCCCTCCTTTATATTGTGCGCCCCCGCCGCGGCGGCATGTGCCACACCAAAAACAACGACGGCCAGGCCCGCTCGGGCTGCTACTACCGCACGCTCGACACCGACAGCGGCAAGCTAGTGAACCTGGACCCCTGATCCCGACGCGACGGCGTCGCCGCCGGAGGCGGGGCAGGAGTCATTCGTCATTGGCTCACAACCAGAAACCAGAAACAACAAACACGAAACCACTCCAAGTGACCCATGACCCGTGACGCATGACCTCCTTCCCACTACACACTGTACACTGAACACTGAACACTGAAACCCAACACGGACCAACGCCCCCACCGCCGGCGGGCAAGCACGGACCAATAACAAATGACCAGTGACTAGTGACCAATGACAAGTGACTATCCCCCCTTTTCACCCGAAAACGGCTTGTCATTTTTCCCAAACCCCGGTAGGTCCGGTTTCATGCATTCGACGTTTCGATGGCGGGTTTTTTGCGCGGGCTCCGGACGATGGTGAAACCACCCATCCCGTTCGGACAGCCCCGGTATGCCCACGCATTCCGGGGTTTTGTTTTTCCAGCCCACCTCCCCTCCCTTTCCTTTTAAATCCGATCCATCTTTTTTTACGGCTTGTTCCCATGATTACACCCGACCTCGATACCTTTAATCAACGCGCCCGCGAGGGCAACCTCATCCCCGTCGTACGCGAAGTGCTCGCCGACCAGGACACCCCCGTCTCGGCCTACGAAAAACTCCGCACCGCCCTCTGTGCCGACGATCCCAACGCCTGCACCTTTCTCCTCGAGTCCGTGGAGGGCGGCGAAAACATCGCCCGCTACTCCATGCTCGGCGGCATGCCCCGCGGCATACTCAAAGCCAAAGGCCGCACCGCGGAATACCACACCTCCGACGGCGTCCGCACCTACGAGGACGTGGATCCCCTCGCCGTGCTGGAAGACATCATGTCCGCCTACCGGCCTGTGCCCGACGACAGCCTGCCCCGCTTCACCGGCGGCGCCGTCGGGTTCCTCGGCTACGACGCCGTCGCCCAGTTCGACAAAGTCCCCCTGGCCGACCAGCCCGGCATGGACTTTCCCGACATGGTCTTTCTCATCGCCGATACCGTCATTCTCTTCGACCAGGTGCGGCACACCATGAAACTCGTCGCCAACGCCTTCGTCGACGGCGACCCCGAGGCCGCCTACGCCGACGCCGTCCACAGGCTCGACCGGCTGGCCGAAATGCTGCAGACCTCCCTGCCCCGCCGCATCCTCGACGCCGCCGTCCCCGAAACCGACCTGCCCTTCACCTCCAATACCAAACGGGCCGACTTCGAATCCGCCGTCGAAGCCACCCGCGAATACATCCGGGCCGGGGACGTCATTCAGGTGGTCCTCTCCCAGCGCTTCGCCGTCGAAGGCCGCGACGATCCCCTACAAGTCTACCGCGCCCTGCGCTCCGTCAACCCCTCCCCCTATATGTTCTGTCTCGAACTCGGCGACATCGCCCTTGCCGGCTCCTCTCCAGAGGTGCACGTGCGCAACGAGGACCAGCAGGTCGACATCCGCCCCATCGCCGGCACCCGCATGCGCGGAAAAAACGAGGCCGAAGACCGGGAACTCGAAGAAGACCTCCTCGCCGACCCCAAGGAACGCGCCGAACACGTCATGCTCGTCGACCTCGCCCGCAACGACATCGGACGCGTCTGCGACTGGGGCTCCGTCGACGTCTCCGAATTCATGATCATCGAACGCTACAGCCACGTCATGCATATCGTCTCCAACGTGCGCGGCACCCTGCGGGAGGATCGCAATTCCTACGACCTCATGCGCGCCACCTTCCCCGCCGGCACCCTCAGCGGTGCTCCGAAGATTCGGGCCATGGAGATTATCGCCGAACTCGAACCCGACCGCCGCGGACCCTACGGCGGTGCCGTCGGCTATTTCGGATTCGACGGCAACCTCGATTGCTGCATCACCATCCGCACCTGCTTTTTCGCGGGCGGACAAACCTACGTGCAAGCCGGCGCCGGCCTGGTGGCCGATTCCGTGCCCGCCAGCGAATACGAAGAAACCGTCAACAAAGCCAAAGGCATGATGAAAGCGCTCTCCCTCGCGCGCGGCCATCGGAACGGAGAACAGGCATGATTCTGGTCATCGACAACTACGACAGCTTCACCTACAACCTGGTGCAGTACCTCGGCGTGCTCGGCGCGGAGGTCCGCGTGGAGCGCAACGACGAGATCGACATCCCCGGCATAGAGGCCCTCCGCCCCGAACGCATCCTCGTCAGTCCCGGACCCTGCAGTCCCGCCGAGGCCGGCGTCAGCGTCGACCTCATCCGGCACTTCGCCGGAAAGCTCCCCATTTTCGGCGTCTGCCTGGGCCATCAGTCCCTCGGCCACGCCTTCGGCGCCGAGGTGGTCCGGGCCGACCGGCTCATGCACGGCAAAACCAGCGCCATCCACCACGACGGCACCAACGTCTTCCGGAACATGCCCCGTCCCTTCGACGCCACCCGCTACCACTCGCTCATCGTCAAAAAAGACACCCTCCCCGACTGCCTGCGGGTCACCGCCTGGACCGACGAGGACGAAATCATGGGCCTCGCCCACCGCGACCTCCCTGTATACGGCGTCCAATTCCATCCCGAATCCGTCCTCACCCACGACGGCATGCGCATGATGCGCAACTTCCTGGAACTCTAAAAGGAGGATGGACATTCCTGTCCGTCAACCGAAGCCCAAAAGCCCTCCAAAACCCTCCAGCTCCCCCAAGACACCCAAAGCCCACAAGCCCCTCAGAGCCAACCCGCACTCACAACTGGACACCCAAATCCCAAAAGCATCCCCCCTTTTCATCACCAACGCCTTTGTGCATGAGGACTCAACCTCAGCCATGATAAAACAAATAGACCGGGATTGCACGACTTGAGCACCCCATTCAACCGTATCGGAGGGAACCTTCGCCAAACCACCCGCCCAGCAGGAACCGGCAAAAAATCCAAAACACCTCCTTGCCTCAATACACACCTATGATACAATAGATATACAATATTTTGGTATTCTCCGCAAATGAGGAGAGAAAGTAATGCAACATCCCATCTCTGAAAATCGAACCCTGTGCCTCAGAAATCATAAAGCCCATAAGGTTTCTCGTGCCGGAATAGCATTGGTGACAGCCGGCTTGTTTCTCACCTCATTTCCTCTCGGGGCTACGGTGATTTCAAATTTTACGCTCAATGAGTCTGCCTCGCCTGACAGTGATTATACGGCTTCCGTGGCGTCGATTGTAGCTGACGGCAACACTTTCTCAAACTTTATCGCGCCCACCTCCTACGCCAACTATGTGGAACCGGGCACGTTCGGGTACATCCGTCCCACAAGTGACACGGATGGAAACAACCCTCCTTCGGAAGTCGACACCGACAATAGCGGCTCACTGACCCAAGGGGAAAATTTTCTGGGCAATGTGGCGGTCACCGGTATCGCCAGCAGCAACCTTCTGGAAGTGGACCTTTTCTACGACAGCCTGATTACCGACGACAACGGGGCGGGTGTCGACAGCAATTTCGAGATCTTTCTACTCGAACTCGGCGGCGGAGACAGCTTCACGATTCAAGGGCTGGATGCGGGTGGATCCCTCATCGGCTCTTCCACCACGATCAGCGCGGGATCCGGCGTCGGTCCGGATATCACAAGGTACCTTACGATCACGGACTCCACCGCCACATCTAATTACGGCGGTTTCGCCCTTGACCTGAGCGATGATCTAGGGGTGAGCAGCCTTCAAGGCATTCGTATTTCAAGTAACGGAGGGGATCCCATGGTAGCACTGGCCGTGCCCGAACCCTCTTCCCTGCTGTTAATGACCGGCGGCTTGATCGTCGCGGCCGGCTTCTTCAAGAAACGTAGACGCTAATTTGGCTCCATTCACCGACCGTTCCACACCCGCTTCTGTCCGGAAGCGGGTGTTTTCTTGTCTTCAGCCATGCCCTCCCCCCATGAGGAAACAGAAATCCGCCGGAGGTTCAGAAGCCATAGGAGCATCTATGATGCTTACAAAAGCGTACAAGTTACTTTTCATCAACTTATTGCATAATAAAATGCACCCTGTTCCACTTTAAAACCACGGCTTGAATCACCCCTTTATCCACCAAAAAAAACCAAAGACGATAGTACAACACAACCGTCAGATCCCCCATTGTTTTAGACTCATCTAACGATTATGCTTAAATGAGTAAAACCTTAAGAAGAATACCAATCTTACAAGAACACGAAACCAAGGAATGAACGTTATGTTGAACAGCACACGTTTTAATACACTCTCCCCCCTCGCGATCGGGACCGCCCTGCTCGCGGCTGGAAGCCTGCTGATGCCCGCATCCGCCGCTCCTCTCGAATTGTCCGTTTTTGGCGACGCATTCATCAGCGCAGACAGTCCCACCACAAACTACGACAACGGCGGGAACGTCAACAACATGAATGTACACGAAGGTGGCGCTGGCTATGCAAAAGACCGCTACACTTTCCTCAGGTTTGATCTCAGCCCCTACACCGGAGGTGTTTATTCTGGATCCAGCCTTACCTTGCAGGTACAAGACATTTCCCCCGACAATGATCAAAATTTTGACATCTACGGGATCCCGGACCTCGGTGCTGACGAAGACTTCGATGAAACCGCACTGACTTTCAATAACAGTGCATATACATACGACAGCTCAGATAATCAAATGGACACGTCCGGCTTTACGTTTATCGGGAGCTACATCGGCGTTAGCCCTTCGGACGAAGGCACGGGCATCACTCTCAGCTCGGCCGCACTGGACACCTTCCTGAACAATGACACCAATAACATCGCCACCTTTGTGCTAACCAATACGAACGGCGATGGCTTTATTAACAAGTTCGACTCCAAGAATGCATCCAGCGGCGGCTCCACCCTCACCGTGGTCCCCGAACCCTCCTCGGTGGTCATGGTCGGACTCGGCCTGCTTGCCGCCTTCGGGCTGGCCCGCAAACGCCGCGGCTGATCTTCCAGCCCAACCGGCTACTCTACACCCGCATCCATCCGGATGCGGGTATTTCGTGTCATACCCCGTCGAAACACGTCGCCCGTGTACCTTCAAACGAAGCTCACCTCCCGGTATCGCCTTTCACTCTTTCCCCGACCTCTCCGCCCAAGGGGCCCACCGGACCTGAAAAAAGATACCCTGCAACGCATTATCGGCTTGCCGGATGGCGGGGAGGTTATTGATACTGCGTATGGTCGACGCGATCTGTCATCGCCCCGCCCTACCCTTATGAAATCCTTTTTTTCCGTCCGGCGATGGATGCCGGGGTTGTGGACGCTCCTGCTTTGCGCGGGCGTCGATTGGTGTCGCGCCAATTCCCGCATCGACCTGGTCGATGAACAGATTCGGAGCACCGAGGAGGTGTTGGCCAGTCTGGAGGCCGAGGAGGAAAAGCAGGCCTATCAAAAGAAACTGGAGCTGCTGAGACGGGAAAAGGAGATCATTCAACGTCGTCTGGACTTGCGGGAAAAGGAGAAATCCCTCACCGGCAATTTCCGGAAAAGCGCGAAATTACGGCTGCGTGATTTTCTGCATACCGTATCGGCCGAAGCCCCGACGTTGGAAAGCGAATTGGCGGACGTGTTGCGGGACATCAAAAAAGCGGTGGCAGACCGCGCGGCTCTGGAGACGCAAGCCGAGGCCCTGCGGGAACGGGAGGACGGAGATACCGAGCTCGTCGTGAACACGGAAATGCGGCTGGATGTGCTGATTGAAGAAATCCGCGCGATGCGGCTGAAGGAAACCCGGCTGGAATTCGAACTGCGTCTGGTCCAGGAGGCCGACCGCATTCGCCAACGGATGCAGGACATGCCCATCAACCCGAAACCGGCCACCCGCAATATTCTCGATTTACGCCGCTACATCGACGGGCAATCCCGGCTCCTGGGCGACGTGGGGATCCTTCTGGCCAACCTGGAGGAACAGAAACGGGAAGTGACCCTGTCTCTGGAACTGTCACAGGCCCAACGGGCGTCGCTGGACGAGGAAATCTCTCTGCTGGAAAGCAAACTCTCGGGCATCAACCGGTTGTTGCAGAAAAACCAGTTGCTCACCCGCGCGAAATCCCACCGTCGATTGATCGATGACAAAATCGAAGCCGAAACCTCCCAGCTCGATTCGCTGCAACGGGCCATGGCGACCCTGAAATCCACCGAGGAACTGTACCGCCTCCAACAGGAGTTCCTGCGGGAATACGGCGAACTGCAGTGGGACCGTTACATGCGGCGCATCCTGGCGCCGATCACCGCCATCGTGGTGATTTTTCTGTTGTACCTGCTTTTAAGCCGCGTGGTTTTTCCGGTGTTCTTCAAACGGGACGAACTGTTCAACGCCCGTCGTCTCAGCGGCTACGTGGTGGGCCTGGTCTGTATCGTGGTCATCAGTATTTACTTTTTGGACGACCTCCAGGCCATCGCCACGGTCTTCGGCATCGCGGGCGCGGCGCTGGTCATCGCCCTGCAGGATCTACTGACCTCCGTGGCGGGATGGTTCGTGATCGTCAGCAGCCGCAAAGTGCGGGTGGGCGACCGGGTGGAGGTGGACAAACGCCGCGGGGACATCATCGATATCCAGCTCCTGCGCACCACCATGGTGGAACTCAACGAATGGCTGGGTGTGGACCATCCGACCGGCCGTATCGTCATCCTGCCCAACAGCTATATCTTCAAAACCAGCGTGGTGAACTACTCCAACATCCACAAATTCCTGTGGGGCGACATCGATGTGCTCATCACCTTCGAATCCTCGGTGGAGACCGCGAAACGCGTGTTGATGACTATCCTCGAGGAGGAATGCGCGGACACCTTCGCCTCCGCCGCCGGGGCGGCGCGGGTAATGGAGCAGAAGTACGGCGTCTCGCATTCAAGCTACGAACCCAAAATCTATGTCTCGGTCGAGGACAGCGGCGTGATGTTCAAGCTGCTGTACATCAGCCATTACAAACAATTCAGCGCCACCCGCTCGCGCATCAGCGACCGCATTGCCCGCGCCTTCGAGGAGACCGACGGCATCGAATTCGCCTACCCCACCGAACGCCACATCCCCACCCCCGAAAAGCAGGGCTTCCAGGTCAAACTGAACTCTGGCGACTGAACGCTCCCCCACCTTCTCTTCCAGGGACACGGAGCGACAAAGTCCCCAAAACCCCTCCCCGCCTTCGCGTGCTCCGTGCCAGACACAACAACGAATTCGACACGGCCACTCCGTGCGAAGGCGGGGCGCGCCTCAGCGGGAGCTGAAGCTGCGTCCCCGGCGGGCGTTGCGCCCACCCCGGGGCGGGCCGCGGCGTTTGCCGCCCCCGCCACCTCCGCCACCGCGCCGGGGCGGTCCGCCCCGGCCCCCACGTCCCCGTCCACCGGGCGTGGGCGGTTTAAGGGTGGAGAATCGGGCCTCGTCGCTGTGGTATTCATGCTCCAGATCGGCGGGCACGGCCTCTCCCAGCAGTTTTTCCACCGCGCGAAGGTAGGCCCGGTCTTCGGGCGAACAGAAGGACACGGCGTCGCCCTCGGCTCCGGCCCGGGCGGTCCGTCCAATGCGGTGCACGTAGGTCTCCGCCTCCACCGGCATGTCGAAATTCACCACGTGGGTCACGTCGTCCACGTCGATGCCGCGGGAAGCGACGTCGGTCGCGACCAACACCTGATAGCGGCCCCGCTTAAAGCCGTCCAAAGCCCGCGTGCGGGCGGCCTGGCTTTTATTGCCGTGAATCGCCGCGGCGCGGACGCCTGCCTCGGACAGCTTATCGACCACCTTGTTGGCGGCGTGCTTCATCTGGGTGAACACGATCACCTTGCCGGCGTCGTCCCCGTGCAGCACGGATACCAACAGCGGCAGCTTGTTCTGTTTGTCCACGAACAGGACTTTCTGGGCGATGCGGTCCACCGCGGGCTCTTCCGGCGTGATGGCGATCCGCACGGGATTGCGCACCATGGTCCCCGCCAGTTGTTCGATCCGGTTGGACATGGTCGCGGAGAAGAACAGGGTTTGACGGTCTTGGGGCACCTTCTTCAACACCCGTTTGATGTCGTGAATGAATCCCATGTCGAGCATACGGTCCATTTCGTCGAGCACGAACATCTCGACCTTGTCGGCGTGGACGTACCCCTGCTCCATCAAATCCAGCAGCCGGCCCGGCGTGGCCACCACCACGTCCACACCCTGATTGAGGGCTTTGACCTGGTGGGACTGGCTCACCCCGCCGAAAATCACGGTGTGGCGCAGAGTCAGGTACCGGCCATAGGTCTCGATGCTGTCCCCGATCTGGGCGGCCAGTTCACGGGTGGGCGCGAGAATCATCGCCCGAGGACGCCCTTTGCCGGGTTGCACGGACTGTTGGGAGAGGCGTTGAAGCATGGGCAGCACAAAGGCCGCGGTCTTGCCGGTGCCGGTTTGCGCGGTGCCCACCAGATCGTTTCCTTCCAGCACGGGGCCGATGGCCTGTTCCTGAATCGGTGTGGGGGTATGGTAGCCGGCCTTCCGCACACAACGTTGCAGATCCGGGCTCAAGGTGGTGAAGGCGCCCTGCAACTCCGGAGTGGAGGCGTCGGGGCGTGCGGAGGTCGTCTGCGCCGAAGAGGCGCGGGATTGCTTGTTCATGATGTTTCCAGGTCCGGGAGGGAAATTGTACACTCTCATCCCGCCGGACACGTGGAAAGAAAAGGGCCGACCTTCCGTCGGCAGGGCCGCGCGCATGGAGAATTTCCCCCGGGCGGCAATACACAAGAGCCGCTTCTATAGCCGCTATCGATCAAAAGGCAATCGAAAAGAACACCCGGCCTTTCGTTGGGGTGCATGACCAAAATCGCCCTGCAGTCCAGAATCCCGCGTCCACCTCTCCGGAGGGATGCGTTGGAAAACGTGTTCACAAAGGTCCCATTCAAATGCGATCACCGTGAATCAGGCTCCGGAGGAGCCCACGCGTGAAGCTCGGGGGCCATGCCCCCGAGGGACTTCCATAAGAAAATGGCGCGCCCCGATCGGGGTGCACGCGAGGGTTCGGACATGAGGACGATTTTGGTCATACACCCCTTTCGCTGTTTTGGGCGAACTCCTTGTAGACGGGATCACAGGGTGGACAGGGTTTATTTAAAAACTCCATGGGTTGGGTGACGTTCTGCCGCGGACTTCACCCGGCACCGAGACCGTGCCGCTCCAAACGAAGCCAAACGCCTCTGGAGCGGTGGTGTCCCACCGCCGCATAAACAAAACACCTCGTCAAAAGCCTCCCCCTCTACGCCAGACCTTTCCGCACCCGACGCGGCAACAGTATCCAATGTGTGAGCGCGGTAACCAGGCGGCACCGCAGTCGCGGGTACAGCCAATACAGCGGCGCGAACCACCCCCGCTTCCGCAGCTTCAGTTCCCTCCGCACATGCTCGGGCACGAACCAGGCCATAAAATTCAGCAGGACGGCATACCTCAACGCGCCGAGGTCTTTCCGGTACGCGCGGAACAGATCGTCGGTGTGCGGATTCCGTTTCAACCGGGCGGGCATGCCCAACACCCGGTCTTCGTAAAACTCCGCGTAGGTCGGCTCGAATCCCTCAATGCCCATCGCTTCGAAAAAGCCTTTCTGATCCTGGTAATACGCCTCCCGCTCCTCGTCCGACACCACCCGATTCTCCAGATACTCCTCCGCCAACAGTGCGTATTCGATCAGCATGGTGCCCACGGCCTTGAAGGCCGCCTGGCTGATGCGCCGCTCTGTGTCCTCGTCCGTGGAACGGTCACGCTCCACCTGATCGTGGAACCCCCGGATCTTCCGCGCAAGGTCCGGTGCCTCCTCGCGGGACGCGAGAATGATTTTGCGGTTCCAGGCGAAGGTACTGACGAACCGCTCCAGCGGCGCTGACGGCAGGGCGTTGGTGTAAAACAACCAGTGGTTTTCCTCCACCAGCGCGAATTCCGCCGCCGACCCGACGTACACCAGCAGAATATGATCCAGGCTGGTCCACATCTTCCGGGTGAACGGGGAGCCAAAGGACGAATTCCCCTTTTCCTGTGAGGTATGCCTACACAGCATTTTTCACAAACAAAACCCCCCGCCCTTATGGACGGGGGGTTCTGTGCAGAACATTGAATCAGTAATCATAACGATTCGCACCACTGGGTATCGGCCAGTGGATAAGATTTCCTTGCCGATCCTTCGATACGAAGTAAAGGTTGTTCCCGTAGCCACGTCCAGGTAGGCTAAAGCGGTAATGCTCGCGTCCACCGTTATGGGAATCGGTGGTGAAACGTCCGACTTCAACAACTTCTCCCTCCTCATCCGCAATCCAGCCAGCCCGAATACTATCAGTGAGCGAGGCGGGCAAGAGCACAACCAGTTTTCCGTCCCCCTCGGATACAGGCTTCCAGATGAATCCGCCTCCGGGGCCAGGTGCCCCAATCAATTCATCGAGCTTCGGAGCTGTCTCCACTTCCACAAAAACTTGTCCGGCGGGCAAATCGTTCACGGTACCGTACCGGATCAAATCTCGGCCGGCACGGAGGTTCCCGGTGGAGCTTTCCAAAATCCACCATCCCTGAAAAGCACCGTCACGGACGACTGCGTAATCGACCACCCCATCACCGTCATAATCGGCCGGCGCGGGAATATCGCCCGGCAATCCCCCCAGCACTACCGTCGAGCCATACGGTTGCGGAGTCTGGCCCGGTCGTACATTGGTGCGGGCATTCCATTTACCTGTCACTTTATTGTATACCAAAACCTCTGCAAACCCATCCATGTCCATATCCTCAACCATTGGAATGAAATTGTTCCCGCCACCGAACAGAAAGGTTTCAGCAACCTGGGTCGTGCTATAATAAATGAACCAACGTCCCAAGCGGTAAATGACAGGATCCGCCTTGCCATCGTTGTCGAAGTCGGCCGCAAGAGGAATATCGGCTGAAAACCCACCAAATATAGGGAGTATGCTTGTCGATCCCGAAGAAAACCGAAAATGCCATGACCCTGTCGAGGGACGATATACGGCAGCGTCGGACAACCCATCACCATCGTAATCAGCCGGGACCGGTTCAAATCCAGGGCCTCCCCAGCGAAAGGAAACAGGCTTGTTCACGGTGTTGAGAAAACGCCATGTCCCCCGTGAATAGCTGTATGTAATCACCGTCGAGCCCCCCAGAAGCTCCTCATTCCAAGCGAATGCACGGTCTGCCTCCAACCCGGTATCCAGAGAAGCATTACCTCCAGAGCTCAAATTCGTGTATACCGCGCCGGTCGAGGGACGATATACCGTTACGTCGGATTTTCCGTCCCCATCCAGATCAGTAGGCACCGGAAGGTCCTTGCGTCCTCCGTAAAACACTGGAGCGGTGCTCATTCTGCCGAACCCCGTCTCTGACGATCCCCCTGAACTTTGCAAAATATTCCATAATCCTGCGCGATATCCTGCAATATCGGCGGCACCATCCCCATCATAATCACCGGGTACTGGCAGATCGGAGGACAAGCCCCAAATCAGTTTCCGAAAAGTTAAATCAGATGATTCAATGATTACCCAAGTGCTGGTGTTTCCAGTTTTTCGAACCACCGCGACATCAGTAGCTCCATCTCCGTCATAATCGTGAGGAACGGGGATATCGCCGGAGATACCGATATGGACAGACTTTTGTCCCGCCGTGGACCCTCGGTAGGCAACGGTATTAGGTACACCATTACCCTCGGAGGGATAAAAATAGGCGAGGTCATCTGTGCCATCTCCATCAAAATCTCCCCGCAGCGGAACAGCTCCCGCGAAGCCAAAGTCAACAGAAACCACTTTGGAATCAGAACTACGAATATATCTGAACAAGTTGAACTCCTGGTGACCTTCCGGCCGAGCAGACCCGGGGCGAAAAATCGCCAGATCCGCCTTCCCGTCGCCATCATAGTCACCAACAATCGGCACGTCCTCTGGAATATCTCCCAAAATTTCGCTTCGGTTGGGACGGATTAACCAACGTCCGCTATCCGGACGATATACAGCTAAATCCACTTTCCCATCGCCGTCATAATCCGCTGGCACGGGAATATCCCCCTCCCCACCTCCCCACTGAAGGTCAAACAGCCCGTTTGCACTGCCTCGGATAAACCATTCCCCGGTAGTGGGGCGGTAAACCGCGATATCGTCCACACCGTCGTGGTCAAAATCCACGGCCTTTACAGTCAACTCTGGGATGTCACCGGCGCTGTGAAGGAAAGGGAAAACCAATAAAAGGGACAAAACACTGAAAAAACGGCAGTTTCTGGAAAAGGAGATCTTCATCATTTTTGTAAAGAAGGAGGTTGGGAAAACAGTCCTATCTGAGGAACGACTGGATATAGAAGAATTATTTCTACCTCAGGTTGAGACCCCGTCAAGAAACAATGTTGAACAATTCATTTGCCTGAATTCTCAGCGAAGCCTGTCGAAGGCTTCGGCGACCTCCGAATCCAGACGGGTACGCCGGGGGGAGGGTCGCCCTGGAAGGGTCTTTTCAGCCAACCTTTCCGAGCGCGAGGACACGTCGAGGTCGGTTTGTGACTTGGAACAGCTCACTTTCTCCCAACCTGCACACACCTCTCCCCCGGAAGGGACTTCAAAAATACGAATGTCCCCCTTGCGGGAAGGGCTACCCCCCCACACACAAGCCGGTCGTGCGAAACCAGGTTCTCCAGCACTCCCTTCCACCACTCCATCCAACCCGCCACGATAAAACACACCTTCTTGAGCCGGTGCGCGTGCCGTTTGCGTTCGACCGGAATAGGGCCACGGGTGGTGGCAACACCGTCCGCACCCGTTCGGGCTACTGTTCACGCAGCTACAGCGCCTGGAGCAGATCGAACGCCGGCACTCCGATCATTTAGTACAGGTTGTTCACCGCCAGGCTCTGGCAGGGTGAATGGTGCAACCCCAACAACAACGCGTCCAAGCATTTTTCGATGCGAGCCCAGCCCCCCCCTGCTTCGCTAACGCCCTCCCCTTTTCCTAGTTTTGGATTGAAACCCCACATAGATGCCAATACAAGCCTTTAATTTGCAGAAGCCAGCTCTCACAAAACACCTTTTTTCACGAATGATTCCCACAAACAACTTAAAACCTCTGGTCCATCAACGAAGGACTGAGATTCTCAAAGCCTTCGAGCGGGTTATGAAGAGCGCATATTTCGTTCTGGGCCCGGAAGTAACCACTTTCGAAGAGGCTTTCGCCACTTATATTCAAGCAAAACATTGCGTAGGCGTCGCCAGTGGTACCGACGCGATTGAGCTCGGCTTGAGGGCAATCGGCGTGGATCGTGGTGACCAAGTGGCCACCGTGGCAAACGCTGGTGCCTATACCACGACCGCCATCCGTTCCATCGGAGCCGTCCCTCGTTTCATGGAGGTGGAGAGCACCAGAATGCTCGTACCATTGACCGAAGTGAAACGCGTGCTTGGCGAAAGGGTGAATGCGGTGGTGGTGACCCATCTGTATGGAACCGTAATCCCGGAGATCCGGGCCATCAAAGCACTCTGTGAGCAGCACGCCGTCCCTTTGCTGGAGGACTGTGCTCAAGCCCATGGCGCCCATTTGGAAGGCAGAAAAGCCGGAACCTTTGGAGATGTAGGGGCCTTCAGTTTCTATCCGACCAAAAACCTGGGGGCCTTGGGGGACGGGGGCGCGGTTACTACGGATAACGCCGCGATGGATGCCCGTTTGCGTTCCCTACGCCAGTATGGCTGGTCGGCAAAATACCGAAATGAAATTCCGGGTGGAAAAAATAGTCGCCTGGACGAAGTCCAGGCGGCGATACTTTCGGCACTCCTTCCCCACCTGGACGAGGGGAACCGGCGGAGAAGGGCAATCGCCCGGAAATACTGCCATGCGATCTCCCATCCGGATATAGCTTGCCCTCCTTCACCCGGAAATGGGGATGTTTCCCACTTATTCGTGGTTCGAAGTCCCGGACGGGACGACCTGAAAGAACATTTGTTGCTGAACGGGGTCGGGTCTGACATCCATTATCCCTTTCCAGATCATTTGCAACCCGGGATTCGCCAGTATATTGGAAAGACAAGCCTCCCTCTGACGGAAAAGCTAGCCGGAGAAGTCCTCTCCCTCCCCTGCCATCCAGGACTGCAGGAAGAGGAGGTTGACCACATCATTGAAACTACAAATCGGTGGCGACGTTGAACTATTCGCTGATCATTCCCGTCTATAAAAACGAATCCACACTCCCGGAACTTTTAACCGCCCTGGAAAACCTTCATAAAAGGGTGAAAGGTGACTTGGAAGTGGTCTTCGTGGTAGATGGCAGTCCGGATTGTTCATTCGAAAAACTGAAAGACGCCTGCGATTCCGGCCTGCCTTTCCGGACGCAATTAGTGGCGCATTCTCGGAACTTTGGTTCCTTTCCCGCAATCCGCACCGGATTGATGCATGCGGAGGGGGAGTTTTTCGCGATCATGGCGGCGGATTTGCAAGAACCGCTCCATCTGATTGAGGAATTTTACCAATCGCTCTCCCGGGATGAATGCGATGTGGTGGTGGGGTCCCGGGAATTCCGAGAGGATCCTCTTTCCACCCGACTTTCCTCAACCCTCTTCTGGGCTGTCTACCGCCGCTTCGTGGTGCATGACATGCCCCCCGGCGGGGTGGATGTCTTCGGATGCAACCAGGTCTTCCGAGAGCATCTTCTCCAACTCGAGGAGTCCCGCTCCTCCCTCATCGCCCTTTTGTTTTGGTTAGGGTTCCGTAGAAAAACCATTCCCTACCGGCGCAACAGGAGGGCCGGAGGTGTCTCCGGGTGGACCTTGAAGAAGAAGTTGGATTATATGTTCGACAGTATTTTTGCGTTTACGGACTTTCCGATTCGTTTCCTGTTGCGCATCGGTGCCGCTGGTTGCCTTCTCTCCCTCATGATGACCTTGGCCGTAAGTATCTGCTATCTATTCGACCTGATTCCCGTACCGGGATACACCGCCACCATGATCGTTCTTTTGTTTTTCGGCGGGACCAACCTGTTGGCGTTGGGTTTGGTGGGCTCTTACGCATGGAGGGCTTATGAAAATAGCAAACAAAGACCGTTGGCGGTGGTAGCCAAAAAACAACGATATCCAGGTGAGTTATGACATCAGATATCCACATACACCCCTCCGCGGATGTCCAAACCGACCTTATAGGCGCCGGAACCAGGATTTGGCAATCCGTCGTCATTCTTCCTCAAGCGGTGATCGGAAAGAATGCCAACATTTGCGCCCATTGCTTTATTGAAAACGACGTGGTGCTCGGAGACGATGTCACCGTCAAATCCGGGGTTTACCTTTGGGACGGAATTCAGCTTGGGGATGGTGTTTTCATCGGACCCAACGTGACCTTTACAAACGACAAGTATCCGAAATCAAAGCGGTATCCGAAGGAAATGGCCCGGACCGTGATCGAGACAGGGACTTCTATTGGCGGGGGGGCCGTGATCTTGCCGGGCATCCGCATCGGCAGTTCCGCCATGGTGGGGGCTGGAGCCGTGGTCACCAAATCCGTCCCCCCGAATGCTATCGTAGTGGGTTCTCCGGCGCGTATCATCGGTTATACCCCACACGAAGGGGATCCCCGCCCCCGCCAGGTCCTCTCGTTGGTCGACCTTGATCTGGAGAGCACCTCGGAGGGGGAAATCGGTGTGAGCGGTGTACGGGTCGTAAAACTCAAACACGTACAGGACCTGCGGGGAAACCTCGTCGTGGGGGAATTTGAAAGGGAAATCCCTTTTTTCCCAAAGCGGTATTTCATCATCCACAACGTGCCCAGCAAAGAAACCCGCGGAGAACATGCCCATTACCAATGCCACCAATTCCTTGTTTGCGTTAGGGGTTCCTGCGTTCTCATGGTCGACGATGGCGTCCAACGGAAAGAACTCCGTCTGGATTCGCCCGAAATGGGTGTTTACCTTCCTCCCCGAATCTGGGGAGTGCAATACAAGTATTCCCGGGACGCCATGCTGATGGTATTCGCCTCGGATTATTACGATCCAGAAGACTACATCCGGGATTACGCCTCATTTCTTGAGGTTGTCCAAGCCTCGGCACCGGACGAAACGGACAGGTAAATGGCACGATGGCTTCGATTCCTGCTGGGGGGAGCATTGAACACTCTGTGCACCTACACGCTGTTTCTTTTTTTCAATCTGTGGCTGGGATATCAGTGGGCCTACTTCCTTGCATACCTCTCGGGAATCCTTTTGGCGTTCTTCATCAACAGCCTGTTCGTGTTCCGAGTAAAAACGTCTTGGTCCAAATTCTTCAGGTATCCAGGAATCTACGTGGCTCAATACTTCTTTTCCGCTTTGGTCCTTGCCGGATTGGTGGAACTGCTGAGAATCCCCGAGTCCATCGCGCCCCTGATCACAGTGGCCTGCGTGATTCCACTCACCTATTTCATGAACAAGCTGATCCTACATGACCAGAAACAGACCCCATAAGACAGACACCTCCGCGGCCTTCCCCGATCCGCCCCCATCCACCGCAACTCGCATCCATACGAACACGGACACTGCCACATCTCTTCGCCGAGAATGGCCATTCTGGGCCACAGGCGCCCTTCTAGTATTTTTACTGGCGGGCGGATTGCAGAGCGGGTTTCCGGATGGAATGGTTCCCCAACTCAACATTCCATTCATATACAAAAGCGATGGCCTCAGCCATTCTTGGTTTGTGAAACGAATCATGGAGGGCTGGCTATATGAAAACCCCAGAAGTGGGTACCCTTTTGGCTCGGATTTTTATGATTACCCTTCATCCGATTCGGGGAACCTTCTCCTCATCAAAATGCTGAGCTTGGTTTCGAAGGAATATCAGGGTGTGTATAATTTGTTTTTTTTACTCGGGTTCCCCCTCACTTTCGTGTCGGCCTACCTGAGTTCCCGTTGTTTCGATGTCCGACCCCTCCTGTCCTTCTGTTGCGCGTTCGCCTACGCCCTCCTTCCCTTTCCTTTCGCCCGAGTCGGACATTTGTTTTACGTCATGTACTTTGTCGTTCCATTATACTTTTATTACGCGTTGCGGGTCGCGCAGGGACGCGTACCTCCAGCCATTGGGAAGAACGGCGGAGCCGCCATCAGAAACACCTGCTTCTTTCTCGGACCAATCCTCTTGTCTTCATTCGGGGTTTATTACGCATTATTCGGACTGATCCTGCTGGCCACGGCCACCGGGTACCGTTTCCTCACATCATTTTCTTTCCGCCAGACGCTGCCGGGAGCCGTGTGCGTAGCGATGATTTTAACAGGCGTGGGTTTGAATCTAACTCCAAACCTTGCTTACACCCTTGAGCATGGCCCTAACCCCGAAGCCGTGAAACGACATCCAAGCCAGGCAGAGACCTTCGCATTCAAACTCACCCATCTGGTGAATCCCAGAATCCGGCACCGGATTCCCACTCTGGCGAGATACTCCCAACACTACAAAAACCTGTTTCCACTCAACAATGAAAACATGTCTGCGGCCATGGGGCTCCTCGGAACCTTGGGGCTGGCGGGGTTGTTTGTTTATACCGCCCGCGTGTTGGGGGGGGCTCGGCGTAATCCTCATTTATCGTTGCTGTCCATCTTAGTGCTCATCTGCTTCCTGTTTGGTACCGTCGGGGGAACTGGATCCCTCTTCTCGATTTTGGTTTCAAACAAAATACGTGGCTGGAACCGCATTTCCGTGTTCATCGCATATGGATGCTTGGTCTCGTTATTCGTGATACTGCAATCTTGGCTGCCAATTGGATCCGGAAAGAGCAAGCGCATCGGCGTGACCATCCTGGGCTTGTTGATCTGCACGCTTTCCTTCTGGGACCAGACTTCACCGGAGCAACAGCACCTCCAACGGATGTATAAGGAACAATTCTTACACGACCGCTCTTTCATTCGGAACATCGAGGCCTCACTCCCACAAGGCGCGGCCGTGTATCAGCTACCCTATAACCCTTTTCCCGAAGGAAATGTCCGTCATGAGTTGGGTGCGTACGACCTGCTGATTGGCTACCTGCATTCCGATTTCCTGAAATGGAGCTTTGGAGGCATGAAAGGAAGAGAGGGTGACCTCTTTTACCGGCATCTCGCGGAAGAGCCCCTCGACCGCCAAATCGCCATTGCCTCCCGCATGGGGTTCGACGGAATTTACGTGGACGGTAGAGCCTTCGAGGACCACGGCAAGGCCTTGCGGCAGACACTGGACCATCTATTGGGACCGGAGAACAGGCTCGATCACCCGAATTCTCCAGTCTTTTTCTATTCCTTCGACAAGACATACAGGGATCCCCCCGCAGATCTCCCTCCCTATCAACTCATGAAACGAGCAAGGTACATTGCAGATCACCTGGGGCCGCGTTACGCGGCCACCCTTGAGGATGACATCGATTTTTCACGTTCAAATTTTCCTGATTTCCTACGCGACATTCGCGGGGTGTCCAAGCCCGAGTCTTGGGGAGGGCGATGGACCGACGCGGAGTTGTCGAGGCATGTCGACATCCAGTTCATCGAGCCTCTGCCGGAACGGTTTACGCTGGAACTCGATTGTGTGGCTTTCGGTCCCAACACTTCCGGCACACTCCTTGTTCGCGCCGGGAAGGTCGAAAAAAAGGTGGTTTTACGAGAAAAACGTAATACCTATGCCATCAACTTCAACTTGGGGGAGTCCGTAGTCCACGAGCTGGAAATCGTCCCCCCCGACCCAACTTCCCCCCTCTCCTTGGGCATCAACCGGGACACACGGAAACTGGGTATTGGGATTTTCTCCATGAAACTCATACCGCCTCCATGAGTCCCCAATAAAGATACGGGGGGGGGAGGGGGCGACAATCCCCCGGAAAAGGAAACTCGATAAGCGCCAACCGCCCTCAGTCGTAACCAAAAAGATCCAAAGCCGGTCTAAATACCAAGTCACAGTGTTCCGCCATGTCGGGCGGCAACACGGTTTTCCATTTCCCGATGGAGGTCGCGGCGTCGGGACTCGTCGCATGTGCGGCCATGCCCCTTTCTTGATGTTGAGCACCGTTGCTTACGTCCGGCGGGGGAAGGTCGAGGTGGGGAAAGCCCAGATATTCAGCCAGCTTCGATGCCACGGTCCCGGGTGTACGGCACATGTCCTCGTAATGAATCAATAGGGCCCCCTCCTTCCGTTGTCGCCAAGAGGTTGTCAGTTGCGTCACGCTTTGCCCGACACTTCGAAGGAACTGCATATCGGAATCCACGGTGGCCCTGCCGAAATCCTCCGAATTTCGTTTTTCGTTGAACCCCAACATCGAAGCGAACATATCCCTAAAATCTCGAACGAGAAATATTTCCCGAGCCCCCTGATAAAGTTCCCTGAAAAGAAAAGGCATATGTGTGGGATGGAATTTTTCAGCAAAATACATGGGAGGTTGGCTCTTTCGAATGATCCCACGTTTCACGCCCGTTAGGTAAAATTTATCGATTGCCCTGAATGTATTTTTTTCCAAGCGTGGCAAGTACTCCCTCGAATACCAAGCTTCGGCACGAGTCCCCTCCGAATACGGCGTCAGGAAGTATGGACAGGGTCCGACACGGACCGAAGGGTTCTGGTTATAAAAGTTGTCGATATTGTAGTTCGGCAGGTGCAGAGCGGGAGAAACGCCCACGAAATATTTCTGCATGAAATATTGCGCCATGCGAGTTTCATACGGATACGTGTCGTCACAAGCGATCCCGGAATGACTGGAAAGGATTTGCATCAGCCGGGTGGTTCCAGACCGGCCAAGCCCGGTTACCAGACAGGGCTGGAGTTGGGTCGGTCGGCACGGAATGGCACGGTGTCGCTCCATGTCGACCCTGATGACATCCACAACCCCGCCCTGCTGCATGTGGATACGTAGCATGATCTGTGACGAGGCCGGAAGACCGAGAGTGGAGATCCCGATCCGGAAAGGATACCGACGATTTCTCCCCTCACGCGATGAAGGACGAACCGGCACGTTATGAAGCAGGAATCCCTGTGAAAAAACCTGCATCTCCAATGGCTCGTCCTCACCCGTATATTCGAAATCCCCAACGATCAACAAGGAATGAGTATTCCTCCGTTCTTCGACCAAGGGTTTTCGCACGTGAACCTTCATTTGGACGGGAATACTGTCCAAGAATTGAACGTCATGCACCCTGACAAGAGGAGGGGTAAATTGAAGTCGGACTTTTTTCATAATCATACTCGATTTTGAATGAGGAAGAGGGACACCCGATTCATAGCGAAAAAGCTCCCTGCGGGCCATCACGATGTATCTGCGCCCGGACCTTCCGCGTTTCACCCCGCTGACTGAACCAGCCGACATTTTCCTGTACCAAATCCACCTCACACCCAACCACCAACTCCCCCAGAGGCCATTCCCCTTCCCAAGAAACGGTAACCTTTTTACCCGGACGCACGGTTTCGGGAAGGGGAATTCTCAGGGGTTCCGGTGTGAGCGCCTCTCCATTGGAACGACACAGGCTCAGGCCAACCTGGACATGACTTTTCCAGCCTGCGGGCCATGCGAACTGGCTTGTGTTTTGGATTTGGAGATCCAAATGAATACTATCTCCCCTTTCGCCGGTCCAAGGCAGGCTCGCAAAAGACAACTGTGCCCGCATGGCTTCTTTCGGAAGCGGGGCCGGTTGAACAAATGAACTAAAAAATCTCCACATCATTTTGTGGTCCGGAACAAATCCTCGGGCATCCAGCAATTGCAGAAGGGATTGAACTTGCCGGTGGTTGTGCCCAGCATGCTCACCCCATTCCGGACGCTGCCATTGTTCGTCTCCGCCGACATGCAACGTCAGACCCGATGCATGCACCTCTTCAAAACAATCGGCGAAACAAATGCAGTTTAAAAGCAGAGGTCGAAAACAGCAACCAATTCCTAAAATAGAATCCGGTAATTGAAATTTAGGATACAACTCGCGTTTGAAGACAAAACAGTCATGTCCCGGGTGTTCATTCCCCGGCTCCCTGAATATGCACGGCAGTTGGTCTGGAGACGTATAGAATCCGGGAACATTCATCCGATTGACAACCAATGCGTCCACTCCAGCCTCAAATCGACGATCCACCTCCAAATAAAAATCCGGACGGAGAACAATGTCGATGTTGCTGTAGATCAGTACATCCGCCCGAGAAGATGCTTCATAAAGCCGATCGAGAATGTCCCGAATCAATGGGAACGCTCTTGATGGCCTATAAGGATAAAGACTTTCAGCCGACCGATCAAGATCGCGCGTGGGGTATAATCCGGATGGAACCGCCAGACGGTCCTCTGGAAACTGCGCCGAGAACATGTCCACCTCCAACTTTCCTCTGACGGCTTCTCGGGCTTTCCGCAAGGCCGCGAAAGTGATGGGCTGTGCCCGGTCCAGATCCTCCGAGACGCCAAAGGATACCGGATTGACGATGTGTGCGTATCGTCGAGGGGTCATCCGTGTGATTGTCGGTGTGAATACGAAACCAAACATCCCTTTCTCAAGGGGTTCCGCTTGCTTCCATAGGCTTGAGCAGGTAGTCGAGATTTGAATAACTTCGCCATGGATGGCTGGATTAGACAATACCCCCTCCCCCGTCAACGTCCAATCCCTCGAACCTTTGCCCCCTTGCACACCATGATCGTCTGGTTGGCCTCTTATCCCCGCTCCGGAAACACATTCCTCCGCACTGTTCTCAAGCAGACGTTCGGCAGGGGCAGCCACTCCATCTATGGAGACACACACGATATCGCCGCTGATCGGGACACACGCGAAATGGTCGGTCATCTTGAATTACCGTCCAACTTCGATTTCGAGGAGGCCAGAAACTTCCCGGAGCCCATATTCATTAAGACCCACGAACCCTTCCAGGGGATGGATGCTCGGGACCGCGCACTGTACATCATTCGCAACGGCCTCGCCGCCACAACTTCATATATTCATTACCTCAGAACGTTCAGTCCCCATTTCTTCACTCCACTTGAGGTGATCAACGGACACCCTTTCGCCGACAGCTGGGCCCGTCACGTGCTGAGCTGGCAGTCCGCCGACCCGGACCGTGTCCGAACCCTTTGTTTCGAAGATGTAATAAAGAATCCTGGAGCGGCGATCCAATCCTTGCAGGAGACAAGCGGTTTATCCCCCATATCAAATGAAGTGCCAACCTTTCAAAATCTTCACACCGTCAACCCGGCTTTTTTTCGCAAAGGGGAGACAGCCGGAGAACCCAACTCCCTGACGCCACTGGAGTTGGCTTACTTCCAACTGATCAACGGACACGCCATGGCTGAAAAAGGATACGAGTCCGTCTCAGCCCCCTCGGACACCGGTCCGAAGGTGGAGGAGGCGAGGCTTCTTGCCCTACACGTGGGTTTGGAATCAGGAAAAGCGTTGCTTAGACAAAAAAACCAGGACACAGGATCCCAACACTCCCAACTGGCGCGTGTCAAAGAGAAGGTGAGAAGCCTTGCGTCCGAAAACGACCGTCTTCGCGCTCGCAACCGACGGCTCGAAGCAGACCTCGACAGCCTTTACTCATCCAAAACCTTCCGCATCACGGAGATGTTGAACAAAATGTTTCGGTAACCCCCCTCGGGCTTTCCCCGGTCCGCACCTATCGCCTACCCATTCTTTTCCAATTTCCATATCCAGAGTGGGACCGTGCGTTCCGGAGTAGGTCTTCTCGCTTTCCCTTGCTCAATTCGGAGTCCCACCCGCCCGCAAGCCCTGTTCCAGCGCCATCTTGCGAAGCCGGATCGACTGAACAAACCATCCATTGAATCTACAAATTCTCGAACAAACTTTCCAGCCACATGGTATATTGAAAATTATGCCCGATGATGTCATGCCGTTGTAAGACAGCTCAGTTTCCCTATTGCCTCTATCCGTTTGATAAAAAAAGGGAGGGCGGCTGAAAGAACGCCACCCCGGCAGGCACAACCGCACCAAGCCCTTGACAAGGCTACAGGCAATCTTTAGGTGCTTCTTTCTTTTTTAAATGCGCCCCTCTTTCCCGCGCTTTTCGTATGAAACACACTCCTCGTCGCACCGTTTTCACCATCTGCTCGCGCAACTACCTTCATTACGCCATCACCCTGATGCGGAGTGTGCGGGATCACGGAGGGGACGTGGATCGGTTCATTTTTCTTTGCGACCGGGCCGGGGGCTGTCCCTCCTTGCCGGGCGAGGTGGCGAAGGTATGCGGCATGGAGATTCTACCGATCGACAATCTGGACGACCTGATCAGCAAATACACGGTCATTGAGCTGAACACGGCGATCAAGCCAGCATGTTTTCTTTATCTACTCCGGGAGCTTGGCTACACTCAGGCGACCTATTTCGATCCAGACATTCGTCTGTACGATTCCATGAGCCGCCTGCATAGCGAGCTGGAGAGCGCCGATATGCTACTCACCCCGCACATCTGCGCGCCGATTGACGACGATGACTTTCCAGGGGAGCAGGTGTTCCTCCAAACCGGAATCTATAACCTCGGCTTTCTGGCGCTAAACGCCACCGATGAAACCGAGCGCCTGCTGTCTTGGTGGGACGCCCGTCTTCGAGACCATTGTGTGATTGATCTTCCCAACGGCTATTTTGTCGACCAGAAATGGATGGACTATGCGCCCTCTTTCATCACACGAGCAAGAATAATTCACGATCCCGGCTGGAATGTGGCATACTGGAACCTTCCCCACCGAAACCTCACTTTTCGAGACGGCGGCGTTCTGGTGAACGACTCCCCCCTCTTCTTTTTCCATTTTTCGGGACTCGCCGTCAAAGGAAACGTGCTCAGCAAACACCAAGACCGCTTCTCCATCACCGACCTTGGGAAGCCTGGACGCACTCTGATTGCCGACTACCGAGACGCCATCCATGCAAACGGCCTTGAAACCTACCGTCCCATTCCATACGGCTTCGATACGTTTCCCAGTGGTCGCGCCATTCCATCTTTTTTCCACCACCTGTACCGCGAAGATCCGGTTGTCGCACGTAAACTCGGCCCACTCCACGCTACGGGAAACGAGGAAAAATGGATTAATTTCGCCTTGGAAGTCCCCTCCGGACACCACCTTCTCAACCGGGCGGCCCTGCATGTGTACCATTCACGCCCCGATCTACTAAACGCGTTTCCGGAACTTCGAAGTGGAGAGGAATACGGTTTCGCGGTCTGGTTCGTGGAAAACGCAGAAACCCAATCGGGCGTGGACCCGTTATTTGTTAACGACGTTCGCACGCGCCTGCGCCCGCCGAGCTGGCGCTCCCATCCAGCGGGATGGCTGGCCGGCGCCTTTCGTTCCGCTTGTTCGCGCGTGTTCAGGATGGTTTACAAGCTCGGATTCCGGCTCTACCCGCTGTTAAGCCGATTCACCTCCGTCCGCACACGGAACCGCCTGCACTTGCTGATCAAACGACTCGCATTCTCACCCGGCCGCACGCCCACCCGGGGACGCCTTGACCCCCGGCATCCTCCGGGCGTGAACCTGATCGGTTACCTGAAGGCCGAAAGTGGCGTCGGGAAAGCCGCCCGGCTTTCCTTGGAGGCTTTACGATCCCAATCTGAATTTCCGGTGTCCACCCGGGCGGTTTCCATCGGTTGCCTCTCCCGTGAAAACGAATCCACTCCGGAGAAAACCTCTCCAGACGGGGATCTTCCGTTCGCCGTGAACCTCTTTCAAGTCAACGCAGACATGACAGCTCCCGTCCTTCAGGAACTGGGAACACGTCGCCTTAACGGTAGGTTCAATATCGGGTACTGGTACTGGGAATTGCCGGAATTTCCCCAGTCGTGGCGAAGCGCATTCGACCCTTACCACGAAATTTGGGTTGCCTCCACATTCTGCCAACGGGCTATCGCTCCCCATAGCACAATCCCAGTCACCGTGATGCCCCCTCCCGTCACCGTCAATCCCGACCCCGCTTTTAACCGCTCTCACTTCGGCCTGCCACGCGACCGCCCCCTTTTCCTCTGTATGGCTGACGGCCTCAGCTTCCTGGAAAGAAAAAATCCGCTGGGTGCCTACCAGGCTTTCCGGACCGCATTCCCTGAGCCGGAATCATCTCCCGCGTCTCTGGTACTCAAGGTCGTCAATCTCGCCAAAGCATCCCCACAAATCCGGGAGCAGCTACGGGAAATTTCTGAAGCCCCGGATGTGATCCTCATCGACCGCTATCTAGACGCACGGGAAGTGGACAGCCTGACCAACATCTGCGACGCGATGATCTCTCTACACCGCTCGGAGGGTTTTGGCCTGCCAATCGCCGAGGCCATGCGACTCGGGAAGCCAGTGATCGCCACGGGCTGGTCTTCCAACATGGATTTTATGACCCCCTTCAATTCTTTGCCGGTCGATGTGGACGTGGTCGAACTAGACCGAGACTTCGGCCCCTATCAAAAAGGTATGCATTGGGCCGAACCATCGATTGAACACGCTGCGGAACATATTCGCTGGTGTGTGCAGACTCCCCATGCCGCGGCCGCACTGGGCGAACGTGCCCGGAAGACAATCTCGAATTCCTACTCTCCTGAGGCGGCGGGACAGAGAATGCGTGAACGGATTGCGTACCTGCTCCAAGTGAACGCCGAATCAAAGTAATGCCCGCACCTCCGCTTCCTCATAGCGTCTGGATCCATGCACCTTTCCGGTCATGCGGCACGTACATATGGGAGGAGTTCCGCCGGCGGGAGGAATACACCTGTTTTTATGAACCCTTCCATGAATATCTCGCGGGCGATCTTCTTCAGTGGCAGAAACAGCTTTCTGAAGCTGAATTTAATAAGATGCGCCATGGGGATATCGCAGAAAATTACTTCAAGGAGTACCCTCTGTCTTCCAATGGAGCCGCCGTGGGATACGAAACTCTATTTGCGGTCCCAGAAACAGAGGAGGGTCCAAAGGAATTTCGCGATCGACTTCAGGCCTACCTTCAGGGTCTCATTCAGCACGCTGGGAACCAAAAAGCCGTTTTCAAATGTTGCCGTGGCGCGCTGAGGGCTCGATGGCTCAGCGAAACTTTTCCCTCCACGGTTATCGGCATCATCAGGGATCCCCGTGACCAGTTTCAATCCTACCACTCCTTTTCTACAGGCTACTTTCACGCTATACACCTCCTTTGGACGATATATGGTGCCAAACATCCTCTAATCTCCCCTCTTGCGCGACGTTTAGACTTTCGCGCCCCGAGCGGTTTCAATGACATTCATCACCTGATACTAACATGCCAATATATGGCCAGGGCTCTTCCCGAACCTGTGCTCTACACGGTGTTTTATTATTGGTGGTGGATTCAATGGCTGGAAACCCTTCCTGTCTCGAACATGCTTATCGACACATCCTGCGAAATGGACCCGGCCACTCTAGAGGATAAGATAAATGAAATGAATCTCAATATTTCTGTTTCCCGTTTCTACCCTAGAAAATACAGAGAACACATCATGCCTAGTCATGAAATGACGAAGATTGAAGAGGGCGTGGAACGGATGATTGCCAGAAACTTTCCCGACAAACTGAAGATATTTTCCGACCACTTTACAACCAAGCTGTCCTGTTTGTCTGATCCAGTAAGGGAAAAAGCGAAAAGGTTGATTTCGACACCGAGGGAAACCGAGCTCCCTACACCCGATAGAATCCCTGTTCAGACAACCCTGACTTCCAATATTTTATACGCGTTGTACACATCCGTTCAAGATTACGAAAAACGTTCAGAAAAAATGGCAGAGGTCATTGAAAGTCTAAATCAGACGCTGGATCTCGAAAAAGCGCGGTTTGAAAAATGCGAAACCTACGCCAAGTCGCTCGAACGCCATCGTTTTTTTTGGAAACGGAAAACCAAACAGTGATTATGCATATCCATAAAAATGCCCCTGTGAAAAAGTCACTCCGTCATTTCGAAATTATCTACACCCTCGTACGCGCCGAATTGAAATCGGAAGCGAACACCTCCCTATGCGGATGGCTTTGGTGGCTTTTGGACCCGGCTCTCAGCCTTTTGATCTATTATATCGCCTTCGGACTGATTCTCAACCGAGCGGATTCAGGCTTTGTTCCGTTTCTTTGTATCGGGATCGTATTCTGGAGATGGTTTCAAGGATCCGTCATGCGTGGCGCGGGTTCCATTCTCCAGGCGGCGGGGCTGTTCAACAAGGTTCAAACAAGCAAATTTATATTTCCGTTGGTCAGCGTACTGGCAGACGCATTCCGTTTTTCGGTTTCCCTACTGCTTCTGGGGGTTTTCCTTGCCGCCTTCGGTGTCCGGCCCGGAGCCGAAATGGTTCATCTCCCTTTCCTCCTGCTCACCCAATTCACTCTTATCCTTTTCTGCTCGACGGTTTTCTCCATGATCGTTCCTTTTTTCCCCGACCTCCGAAACATGATCGGGCACGGAATGCACCTTCTTTTTTTCATGTCTGGAATTTTCTTCGAACCGGATCAACTTGATGGATCGCTCCGAACACTTGTCTACCTCAACCCCATGAGTGGAATGCTATCCTCTATGCGCAGCGTACTGCTTCGAAACCAGCCTCCTGATTTGAGTTACGTCATTTCTGTATTTCTGGTGAGTATGGCCGGTTTATCCGTTGCGACGTTGCTACTCATCAAACACGACACCTCCTTCGCCAAAATCACATGACGCTTCCAACAAATTCTGTTTTTACTTTAAGTGGCGTGGGGATCTACTACCCCACGCACCGTCGTAATTTCCGATCAGACCCTTTTTGGGTACTTCGGGATGTCAACCTGCAAATAAATGAATCGGAAATCGTAGGGATTGTCGGAGACAATGGCACCGGAAAATCCACTCTCCTGAAAATCTTGGCCGGCATCCTGAAACCCGACAAGGGTGCCTTGGAAAAGCGACGTGACCTCATGATCACACTTTTGTCTCTCCAAGCGGGGTTTCGGCCCAATCTCTCGGGTCGGGACAACGCCTTGGTCAATGGCGTACTGCTCGGTATGACTCGGAAACATCTTCTCGAACGAATGGATCAAATACGGGAACTGAGCGATATTGGCGATTTTTTTGATGAACCTTTAAAAACTTACTCCAGCGGAATGAAGTCCCGCTTGGGGTTCGCCATCGCGTACTTTACCAATCCTGACGTCATGCTCTTGGATGAAATCCTTTCAGTGGGGGATCACGATTTTTCGGTAAAATCCAGAACACTTATACAGGAGAAAATCAATGAAGGAAGAACCACCCTGATTATCTCCCATAGCGAACATTTACTCAAAGAACTCTGTACCCGTCTCATCTGGATTGGCGAAGGAACTGTACTTGATGACGGTGACCCCGATCGGGTATGGTTGGCCTACCGAAGCCACTACCGTAAACGCATCGGGAAAGTCGACTGATTTCATACGCATATCTGCTGAACAAGTTTCATCACCTGCGGCTTGCCTTGATATGGGCCTTCCCGATACAAGTGGGGGACTTTAGTACACCGGAACCGGAAATTCACACTCAACTCCATGCCCGAAGCGACCACACACCCCACGCCCGCCCCCACCTCCGAAGGCATCGACCTCAGCGTGGTCATCCCCTGCCTGAACGAGGCCTCCACCCTGGGCGTCTGTCTGGAGAAAGCGTTCCGCAGCATGCGGGAGCACGGCATTTCCGGCGAGGTGGTGGTGGCCGACAATGGAAGCACCGACGGTTCTCTCGACATCGCCGCGGAGACCGGCGCCCGCGTGGTGCACGTGACCGAAAAGGGCTACGGCAGCGCGCTCATGGGCGGCATCAACGCCGCCCGCGGCAAATGGATCCTGATGGCTGACGCCGACGACAGCTACGACTTCCTGCAGGTGCCCCGCTTTTACGACGAACTGAAAAAGGGCTACGAATTGGTCCAGGGCTGCCGACTGCCCAAGGGCGGCGGCGAGGTCAAACCCGGCGCCATGCCCCGCCTCCACCGCTGGCTGGGCAATCCGTTTTTCTCCCACATCGCCCGCTCCTGGTTCGACGCGCCCATCCACGACGTCTACTGCGGCATGCGCGCCTTCACCCGCGAACTCTACGAACGGCTCGACCTCCACTGCACCGGCATGGAGTTCGCCACCGAGATGATCATCAAGGCCAGCCTGTACAAGGCGCGCATCCACGAGGTGCCCATCGCCCTGCACCCCGACGGGCGCACCACCAACCGTCCCCACCTGAAAACCTGGCACGACGGCTGGCGCACGCTCCGCTTTTTCCTCATGAGCAGCCCCTCCCGGCTGTTCCTGTTCCCCGGACTGATCCTGGCCGGACTCGGAATTCTAGGCTACCTGCTGGTCTACGCCAACGTCCACCTTGGCCCCGCCGTGCTGGACGCCCATACCCTGCTGTTCGCCAGCCTGCTGATCATGCTCGGCTACCAGTCCGTGGCCTTCAGCTTCTTCACCCGGATTTTCGCCATCTCAGACCGACTCCTCCCTCCCGATCCACGCATCAGCCGCCTATGTTCCGTGCTGACGCTGGAACGGGGCGTAGGCATCGCGGTGGCCATGCTGCTCTTCGGCCTCACTCTGCTCGCCCTGGCCGTGCTCCAATGGTGGGAGGCCGGCTTCGGCGACCTCCAATACAGTCAAACTATGCGACTGGTGATCCCGGGGTTTACCCTCACCGCCATCAGCATCCAGACCGTCTTTTCCGGCTTTTTCATCAGCATCCTCGGCATGCGCCGGCGCTGATCCCGCTATGGCCGCCCCCGCCCGCATCCGGCATTCGGTGATCATGCCCGTGCATCAGGGCGAGGCCTACCTCGACGCCTCCCTGGCCTCTCTGCACCGCCAACACGACGTCGATCCCGAACAGTTGGAAATCGTGGCCGTGGACGACGGCTCCACCGACGCGAGCCCCGACCTCCTCCGCGACTGGAGCGACCGCCTCCCCCTGCGCGTCCTGCGGCGCGAAGGAGGCTCCAACTGGATGGCCGCGACCAACGCCGGCCTGCGAGAAGCCCGGGGCGACTGGCTGCATTTCCTTCATCAGGACGACCTCTGGGCCCCCGAACGTCTCCACACTCTCGACCATGCCATCGAGCGGTTCCCCGGCACCGCCTTTTTCTGCCACTCCACCCGCTTCATCGATCCCGAGGGACGCCGCCTCGGTCTCTGGCGTCCGCCCCTCCCCATCGACGCGCCACTTTCCGCCGCCCAAGTCTTCGCGCGGTGCGCGGCCCAGAACGGCCTGGCGATCGCCGCCCCCTGCTTCCACCGCGACCTCCTCGCCCGCACCAATCCCCTGCGGGAGGACCTCTGGTTTCTGGCCGACTGGGAATTCTGGCTCCGATTGATCCACTCCGCCGGGGGCGCGGTCTGCCTCAACGCTCCCCTCGCCGCCTTCCGTTTGCACCCCGCCTCGCAAACCTCCACCCGAACCGACGACGAGGCCGATCTCCGCCAACAGTTCGCGGAGGTGCGGACCCTGCTGACCGATCTCAACGGTGGCGTCCATCCCGACGAGGCCGCCGCCCGGGTGAACGAGGATCTGACGGTGACCCTGGCCAACTGGTCCCACGGCGCCAAGGGCGTCCCTTTCCGCACCCTCTCCGGTTGGATCAAACTCGGCCCCGTCCGCGCCCTCCGGTTCCTTCGCGACACCCGGACCCTCCCGCGGGTGCTCGCCCGGCTGCGGCTGCGCGTGCGTCACCGCCAGTGATAACGGTGCATGCTGCAGAACCGAACCACCCCGCGCGGGAGCTTCGGTTCCGCGTGCGCCACTAACGCAGCCAATACCTTCACCGCTTGTTGTAGTAGAAAGTATGGCACCCAAATGGGGTGTGAAAACACAATAAAACGAAACTCGTGTATAAACAAGTTCCGGCCCACCCGGGCACTGTCCCTCACTCGATGATGGGGCCAAACCTTTTTCCCGGACACCACGCTGTCGAAATAGCGGCGAAAGGTCTGCATCAGCGTGTAGGTGTGGGAGTGGGTAACCACCGACGCCGGGGCGTACACCACCGCATACCCCGCCTCCTGCAAATCGCGCGACAGTTGCTGATCCTCGCTCATGATCAGGCTGTCGTCGAAGGGATGCTCCAGCACCGCTTCGCGCCGCACCGCCGAACTCACGTTCGAACTGAAGGTCTGCTCCATGCACGTCACCGGCTCCCCACCCGTTTCATACCGCACCGGCTCGCCCGGCGGAAACCGAACGGATAAAAAATACCCCTCCATGGGACTCGCGTCCGGATACGGCACTTGGCGGGAAAACACATACGCCACCTTCGGATCGTCGAACGGCGCCAACAATGCCTGCAACCAGTGTTCGCCCTCCGGACGCGCGTCCTGGGTCATCAACACCACAAAATCCCCCTTCGCCTCGCGGATACCCTGGTTGCGGGTCCCGCCATGGGAAAACCGCTCCACCCCAATCACCCGCACCGCCTCGAACTCCGCCGCGATCTCCCGCGTGCGGTCCGTCGAGGCCGAATCCAACAACAGAATCTCCCGCGGAGGCGCGGGCTTCTGGCTCAAAATTCGTGGCAACAGATCCGGCAAAAACGCCGCGGCGTTTTTTACGGGAATCACCACGGATACGTTGGAGAGGTCGGAAGGCATGACCGTGCGTTCGTACGAACGCGCAATCACAAAGTCAATCCCCCGCGGAGGACGAGGCGGA
>Ga0194138_10000172_pt1 | contig 31640 bp, 25 predicted proteins | sample TARM_MetaG_T2_14_FD_134022 | JGI IMG/M metagenome (GOLD analysis project Ga0194138, IMG submission 134022) | Freshwater microbial communities from Pennsylvania, USA, analyzing microbe dynamics in response to fracking - TARM_MetaG_T2_14 (version 2) | ecosystem: Environmental > Aquatic >...
TATCAATTTCTTCCATTTTTTCCTGTTTTCTTTTAGATCCATATAAAAAGCCACCTTCTTTCTTGACACTATTTTATCAAGAGAATGTGACTCATTTCAATACATCCATCAGTTGACGCTTACGTAAAAGTAATCTTTTACAGGGTTTTTTTTATAAAAATGGTGCCAGTTCTGTATGGACTAAAATACGGGTATGAATCACTTTTAATACAATGACTTGTATTGGCCATTTAATAACCGTTGTAAGCAATCGAAATGGAATTTGAGCAATCATACCGCTTCCTGTCCAGATATAAAGCTGAACTGAGTTTAATGAAAACGTCAAAAGACTGGTTAAAATAATAATAAATGTGACTTTAAAAACATTAAATTTTTGAGTGCGATTATAGAAAAATAATCCCCCCATAAAACCCCATAGCATTGCAGAAATGGTCATTAGGTTAAAACTAAATGCCATCGGGTGAACCATGACATATAACCAGTCAGTAGCAAAGCCCATGATTAAGCCTAGTCCGGGTCCTAAAATCATGCCACCTAAAAACAAAGGAATATCGTAAAAAGAAAACCTAAACTCCGGCGTAGTTATGGCAAATGTTTTTAAAACTACCGCCATTGCTACTAAGACACCAGCCAAAATTAAATACCTTAAACGTTTACTATCTTTATCCAAATAAAAAACCTCCTAACAAGTGTTCAAGAGGTCCACGTAAAAACAAATGGGCTTAGCCCATAAGCAATCAGCGGACGCGCTATTAAACCGCCACAAATGTGTTCGTTTATACCCAACTTCCCATGGTATAACACTTTACGCAAAATAGCTACTCTGATATTACTATTGTAACAAGTCTTATGAATTAATCAAGTTTAAAGTTTAAAATCTACTGGTTTTCGACCATGTTTGACTAAGTAGTCATTGGCTTTTGAAAAATGTTGACAGCCAAAAAATGATCGATACGCCCCTAGTGGGCTTGGGTGTGAGGCCGTAAGGACTAAGTGTTTAGTATTTTTTATGAGTGATTGTTTAGATTTTGCATGATTTCCCCACAACATAAACACCAATGGCTCAGGGTAGTCATTTAATGATTTAATGACGTCATTTGTAAAATCTTCCCATCCTAAATCTTTATGACTAAGTGGCTGATGGGCTTGTACAGTGAAGGTTGTATTTAATAACAATACCCCTTCTTTTGCCCAAGATGTTAAATCACCATGGTTAGGTGTTTTAATCGCTAAATCATCTTGTAATTCTTTATAGATATTTTTTAGACTTGGTGGAATTTTAACGTCTTTTGGAACACTAAAGGCAAGTCCCATCGCTTGGTCTTTATCGTGATATGGATCTTGACCTAATATAACAATTTTTAACCGCTCATACGGTGTTATTTCAAAGGCTTTAAATAAATCATTTTTTGATGGATAAATAATTTCCTGGTTATATAAATAATCTACATTATTAAGTAGTTTTTTAATATGGGGCTTATTCATGATAGGATTTAATACCGCTTGCCATGTCATTTAAACCACCTCCTTCATTATTATATAAAAAAAAGGGACTCAAATCGAGTCCCTTAATAAATTATTCGTTTAATTTAGCTTGTGCAGCAGCTAAAATTGCAACTGGAATACGGTATGGTGAACATGAAACGTAGTTAAGTCCTGCGTTATGGAAGAAATTAACACTTTCAGGGTCTCCACCGTGCTCTCCACAAATACCAACAATTAAATCTTTATTAGATTTTTTACCATTTGTAGTCGCCATTTTTACAAGTTGTCCAACACCTTCTTGGTCAACTGATGCGAATACATCTGATTTCATGATTTCTTTGTCCTGATATTCTGATAAGAATTTACCAGCGTCATCACGACTGAATCCGAATGTCATTTGTGTTAAGTCATTAGTTCCGTAGCTGAAGAAGTCTGCTTCTTTGGCTACTTTTTCTGCAACAAGTGCAGCACGTGGTGTTTCAATCATAGTACCAACTAAGTAAGTTAAATCTTGTCCAGATTCTTTAATTAATTGATCTGCAGTTTCTTTTACATACGCTTTTAAGTAAGTAAACTCTTCTACAGTTGAAATTAAAGGAATCATAATTTCAGGTTTAACAACAATACCTTCTTTAGCCATTTCAAGTGCTGCCATAATGATTGCTTTAGTTTGCATTACAGTAATTTCTGGATATGTAACTGCTAAACGACAACCACGATGACCAAGCATTGGATTCATTTCATGTAATGAATCAATTGCTTCATTTAATGCATCTTCAGAAATTCCAAGTTTTTTAGCAACTGTAGGAACTTCTTCTTTAGCTGGTAAGAATTCATGTAAAGGTGGGTCTAATAAACGGATTGTAACTGATTTACCATCCATAGCTTTAAAGATTTCTTTAAAGTCTTTTAATTGGTGAGGTAAGATTTTTTCAAGCGCTGTTTCGCGTTCTTCTTTAGTTTTTGAAATAATCATACGACGAACATCAGTAATACGCTCATCTTCAAAGAACATATGCTCAGTTCTTGTTAATCCAATTCCTTCTGCACCAAATTTAATAGCTGTTAATGAATCTTTTTCATTATCAGCATTCGCTTTAACACCAAGTGTTTTAACGTCTTTAGCCCATTCTAAGATTGATTCGAATTCTGTAGAAAGTTCAGGTAATTTAGTATCGATTTTTCCTGGGTAAATTTGTCCAGTTGAACCGTCAATAGAGAAGAATTCTCCTTCTTTATATTGTTTACCATTAATAGTCATGTATCCTGCTTTTTCATTAATAACAACTGAACCAGCACCTGATACACAGCATTTACCCATTCCGCGGGCAACAACTGCAGCATGTGATGTCATTCCACCAAGTTGTGTAACGAATCCCTCAGCAGCAATCATCCCTTCGATATCTTCTGGAGAAGTCTCTTTACGGAATAATAATACTTTTCCATATTCTTCTTTCATTTCAGAAGCTTTTTCGCTTGAGAATACAATACGACCAGTTGCAGCACCAGGTGATGCAGCTAATCCTTTAGCGACTGTTTCAGCTTTTTCTAATGATTTTTCTTCGAATACAGGGTGTAATAATTGATCAATTGATGCAGGATCAACCATTTGGATTGCTTGTTCTTTAGAGATAAGTCCTTCATCTACTAAATCAAAAGCAATTTTTACAGCAGCGTGCGCTGTACGTTTACCTGTACGTGTTTGTAAGATATATAAGTTTCCTTCTTCAATAGTAAACTCAACATCTTGCATATCTTTATAATGTGCTTCTAAGTTATCTAAAATATCAGATAATTCTTTGTAAAGTTCAGGACGACGTTTGTCTAACTCATCAAGATCAAGCGGTGTACGAACACCTGCAACAATATCTTCACCTTGAGCATTAAATAAGAACTCACCAAAAATGTGTTTTTCACCAGTTTTTGGGTTACGTGTAAATAATACACCAGTTCCTGAGTTATCGCCTGTATTACCAAATACCATTTGTTGAACATTTACTGCAGTTCCTAGTTTATGATCAATTTTGTTATGGTTACGGTAAATTCTTGCTCTTGGAGTGTCCCAACTTCTAAATACAGCATCAATGGCTTGATATAATTGATTCATAGGATCTTGTGGGAATTTTTCTCCAACTTCTTCTTCATAGATGTTTAAGAATTTTTCTGCAATGAATTGCCAATCTTCTGCAGTAACTTCAACATCATTTTTGTATCCTTTTTCTTCTTTTAAGTTTTCAAGAACTTCATCAAATTTTTCGTAATCTACTTCACGAACAACTTCACCGAACATTTGAATAAAACGACGGTATAAGTCCCATACGAAACGAGGATTTTCAGTTTTGTCAATCATACCTTGGATAACTTCTTTATTCATCCCTAAGTTTAAGATTGTGTCCATCATTCCTGGCATTGAGAATTTTGCACCAGAACGTACTGAAACAAGTAATGGATTTTCTAAATCTCCAAATGCTTTTCCAGTTTCTTCTTCTAAACGTTTTACATACGTTTTAACGTCTTCTAGTAATTCTTGTGAGTTTTTACCACCGTTTTTGTAGTACTGAGTACACATTTCAGTAGTAACTGTGAATCCTGCAGGAACAGGAATTCCCATTTTTTTCATTTGTGATAGGTTTGCACCTTTTCCACCAAGTAATCCTTTTTGATCTTGGTTTCCTTCACCAAACATGTAAATTCTTTTCATTATAATTCACCTTTCATCAATATGTTTTTTGATGTTTTTTAACAACGCTCATATTATATCACTTCACCTATGTGTTTTCAACTCAAACGAGTACGAATTTGGCCTAGATAAGCCAATGATTACTGGTAACGCTTACATTGCTGGTTATAAAAAGAACCCCTCGCCACTGGCAAGGGGTTAATTGTTATTTTTTAATTTTAATTAATGATCCATCAGGATTTGGATGATCTTTTAAATAGGCAATAATTGCATTATAATGAGTATCTTTTCCAGGTTTACAGTTAGAAAGTTTCTCTACTTCACCCTCAACAATACCCTCAGCAAATGCTGCACATCCCGGATAACCACACGCCCCGCAGTTTACCCCAGGTAAAAGGGCTTCTACTTCATCGATGCGTGGATCCTTTTCTACTTTTAAGTATTCTGCGGCAAACGCAAGTCCGAGTCCTAAAAGTCCACCTAATATCGCTAAGGTTAACATAGCTGCCATATTATCTCTCCTCCGACATTTGTTGTTTGATGCCGCACGTTGAATTATTACATGCGCCACATTTTGCTAAATCTTCATCATCTAATGCTTCAATAGGAACTGGTGTATTTTTATTCATCGCATAAGTTCCTAAATATATAACAATAATTATTACGACTAAAGTAATAGCTGCAGGCATTATACGATGCCTCCAAGTCCTAAGAACGCAAGGGCCATAATACCAGCGACAACCAATGAAATTGGAACACCTTTCCAAACTTCAGGGACATTAGACGCTTCTAGGCGCTCACGAATGCTTGAGAAGGCAAACATAATAAGCCCAAAACCTAAGGCTGTCCCAAATGCTGTCGTTGTTGCTACCCATAGTCCTTGGAATACTCCAAAGTCAGTGGCAAAATCAGAAGCAATATTCGACTCAGCTACCCCTAAAATGGCACAGTTTGTTGTAATAAGTGGTAAGTAGATTCCTAAACTTTTATAAAGTTTTTTACTTGCCTTTTTAATAAACATTTCAACAAGTTGAACAAGTGATGCAATCACTAAAATAAAAGCAATTGTTGAAATAAACTCAATGTTAAATGGTTCTAAAATATAATAATAAATTAAATACGATGCGATACTTGCTATAACCATAACAAACATAACCGCTACACTCATACCCAATGCTGATTCTGTTTTCTTAGAGACTCCTAAGAATGGACAAACCCCTAAGAATCGCATCAATACAACATTGTTGATCAGCATACTAGAAATAATTGCTGTAAAGAATACTGTCATACTCATGCTGCATCACCTGCACTTTCTAATGCTTTTTTACGTTTTCTTTCCATCGCTTCTTTTTTCTTTTGTTCTATCCATGCTTGACGTTCCGCTTCACGTTTTTTAGCTTTTTTAATACGCACAGCATTAAAGATTGCCAGTAAAATCCCAATCATAATGAAGCCACCTGCTGGCCCGCTAAAAATAGAAATATTGATAATATAGAAAATACTGGTCCATGTACGTTCAGGATCAACCACTAAATTCAAAATACTACCTTCAAATGGTAATGGCAAATAAACACCATAAGCAATTGAACCTGTTGCTAATAATTCACGACTCACACCAATAAGCATTAATGCTCCCATGAATCCCATTGCCATCCCAATACCATCAATCGCACTATCAATCAGTTTATTTTTAGAGGCAAATGCTTCAGCACGGCCTAAAATTAAACAGTTAACAACAATTAATGGAATGAAAATTCCTAATGAATCATAAAGTGCTGAAGCATACGCTTGTGTTAACATTCTTACAATGGTAACAAAGGTTGCAATAACAACAATAAATACTGGAATTTTAACTTCTTTTGGTACTAAATTTTTAATTAACGAAATAACAATATTACTTGCGGTTAATACGAAGATAACCAATAACCCCATACCAATCGCTGTTTCAAGTGTACTTGTAACAGCAAGGGCAGGACACATCCCAAGGAGCTGTGCAAAGATTGGATTTTCTTTAATCCAACCTTTGGTTAAATTAGCCATTTTAGTCATTTCGCCTTTTTTCTTAGCAGCGGCTTTTTTTGGATCGAATGTTTTCGCTGCTTTTGCTTTTGCTTCTGCCATGACTATTCACCGTCCCTTTCATGTACCAGTACTGCCTCAACAACAGTGACAATTGCCTCACCAGTTACTGTCGCACCAGTAAATGCATCATTAGCCTCAAGTGAATCTGTGCTTGTTAAGCCAACTAAATCACTTAAACTGCCTTGAATATACTCATTTACATAATAATCTGTTTCATCATGCTCACCAAGTTCTACACTTACAATTGTGCTTGTTAAATCGATTGAAACAATGACTTCAACATTCCCATTACGACCACTTGCTTCACCATAATAAGTATAGCCTGATAAATTACCACCTGTATAGTCCATAATGTAATGTGTTAATACGGTGTCTTCAAGTACTACTGTATTAAGATAATCAAAGACTGCTTGAACAGCTTCTACAATAGCTTCACCTGTTACGGTTGCACCTGCGAATGTATCTACTGAAATAGTTTCACTTTCACCAGTAAATACTGATAAATTATCTAAAATATATTCATCAACATAGTAACCAGTTTCACTATGATTACCAAGCTCTACACTAACAATCGTGTTATCTAAATCAAGGGTTACTAAGACTTCTACATCACCATTACGCCCCTCTACCACACTGTGGTAACGGTGCGCTGATAATGTGCCACTTTCATAAACTTCAACAACCTTAGTTACTGTTTGACCTTCTACAAAGGTTGTACGTGTGTAATCAATCACTGCTTGAACAGCTTCTACAATAGCTTCCCCTGTTACGGTTGCACCGGCGAATGTATCCACTGAAATGGTTTCACTTTCACCAGTAAATACTGATAAATTATCTAAAATATATTCATCCACATAATAACCAGTTTCACTATGATCACCAAGTTCTACACTAACAATCGTGTTATCTAAATCAAGGGTTACTAAGACTTCTACATCACCATTTCGTCCCTCTACCACACTGTGGTAACGGTGCGCTGATAATGTGCCACTTTCATAAACTTCAACAACCTTAGTTACTGTTTGACCTTCTACAAAGATTGTACGTGTATAATCAATCACTGCTTGAACAGCTTCTACAATTGCTTCACCTGTTACGGTTGCACCAGCGAATGTATCTACTGAAATAGTTTCATTTTCACCAGTAAATACTGATAAATTATCTAAAATATATTCATCCACATAATAACCAGTTTCACTATGATCACCAAGTTCTACACTAACAATCGTGTTATCTAAGTCAAGGGTTACTAAGACCTCTACATCTCCATTACGCCCTTCAGTAATTGCTGCGTATTGAGTTTCAATATGATTATTTGATTCATCATAAATATGAACATAACGATCAATAACCCCTTCATCAACATAAGTTGTTGCAAGGACTTCTTTAACAACTGTTAAAATAGCATTCCCAGTTACCGTTGCACCTGCAAAGGTATCATCAAGCACTGTATCATACTCACTTAAGTTATTGAAAGTATCTAAATTCTCTAAAATATATTCATCCACATAATAATCTGTTTCACCGTGTTCACCAAGTTCAACATTTATAATGGTTCCTTCTAAATCAACAGTAACTAAGACTTCAACATCGCCATTACGTCCCTCAGAAACACCATAATAAGTTTTACTTACTAACACATCGTCTTCCATATTTTCAACAACACCAAATAACGTTGTTCCATTGATATCAATTAAATCCACTTCATCTTCATCTGGATCAGTTGGTTCGCTTGGTCCATCAGCATGATAGCTAAGTGCACTTTCAACAACAGTATAAATGGCATTACCTGTATTGGTTGCACCTGCGAAGGTATCACTTGATTCACCCTCAGCTTCTGTTAAGCCTTCAAAATGCGATAAATTATCTAAAATATAATTATTAACATAGTCTTCTGTTTCACCATGTTCACCAAGTTCAACACTAATGATTGCACCATCATTATCAATCGCAACCATCACTTCTACATCACCATTTAATCCTGTTCCTACACCATAATAAGTGTATCCAATGGCTTCATCAGACTCGTTATAAAGTGTTTCACGTTTGGTTAATACATCATCATCAATTGGTGTTGAATCTGATAAGTTATCACCAAAATAGGTGAATGCTTCAGTCACAACATCAAAGATTGAACCACCAGTACTTGAGGCCCCAGAGAAAGTATCATCTGCACTTAATCCATCAAGGCTAGTAAGTCCTACTAAATCTTCAAGATTTGGTAAAACAGAACTTTCAACATAATCTGGTGTATCGCTATAATTTACAAGCACAACATCTATAATTTCACCAGCAAAATCAATTGCGACTGTAATAATGTTTTCTCCACTAAAGCCTTCAGCACGTCCTTCAAATAAGTATCCTACTATTTCACCATCGACTGAATAAGGTTTATAGCTTACTAAATACTCTCCATCAATTGCGGTTACACCACTCATTGAATCTAAAATAGTTTGTAATGTCTCAGCGATACTTTCTTCTAAGTCACCACTCACATCGAGTGAAATTTCTTCTGCCGTTAATCCTAAATAAGCATCAAATGCAGTCACATCTTCAAGATTATCTTGTGTTTTAACAGCCACTAATGCACCATCAGTGTCAAAGGCAATATAAACCCCTTCGTTTGCAGCTGTTATTTCATAAACAACACCGAGTGCGTTATCACTTGAATCGTAAACGTTATAAAGTTCATCGACACCATCAAGCGTTACCGTATCACTTTCATAACTTGCTGCATCAGTAAACATTGTTTCATAAGCTTCAAGTCTAACATCACCAGCAACCTCAATGACAGCCGCTTCAATTAAACGTCTTACTGCACCATAAGTTGCGGATGCACCAGTATTCGCATCATAGCTAATATTGGTAATATCTTGTCCATCGAAACGATGGAGGTAATCATTAATAATAATATTGGCATAGTTTGGTGTATTGGTATGATCACTAATAATAACGCGTGCAATTGTTGAATCACTTGCAATACCAATTAGTGCTGTTACCTCACCAAAATTATTGGTTGTTGTTCCTCTAAAGATACGCCCAATTTCACTCCCATTATCGCCATAAACAATAATCATTTGTGAGAGTAAATTATGGTCATACTCTTCAATTTCCACTTCACTTAAATCAGGGAATAATTCACGATACATCTCAGCCTCAGCAGCAGCTTGATTACGTTCTATTACAGGTTCTGTTAGTTCATTAACACCCCAAATAGAAATTCCACTGATTGCTCCAATAACAAGCAATACGGCTGCTATTTTTAATTTATCCAACATAATTAGCACCTACAATCACCATAATTAATGAAAGCACAATGACTCCAGCAAAGACCAGACCACTTCTTAAGCTAAATTTACTTTTAGCCCATTTCGGATAGTCGATGGCTGGGACAAACATGTTCATAATTAATATTGCGAAAACTACCCCTTCAGGTAATTGTCCAAATAAACGAATAACAAAGGTAATAACCCCAAGTCCAAACGCAAAATAAACACGTCCTGGTCGCGTAACCGGTATGGTTACTGGATCAGTTGCCATATAAATTGCTCCAAATAATAAACCACCACTTAATAGATGGGTCATTGGATACCATAATCCTAAATCTTGTTGCCACATTACACCAAGGCTAAGTAATCCTACCGTTGCAATGTAAACAAGTGGTACAAAGACATCAAAACTACGTCTAAGTCCTAAATATAATCCACCGACTAAGATTAAGAGTGCACTGGTTTCACCAAGAGACCCTGGCAATCCAATCCCAGAAAACATTTGCCAATAACTATAACTATCGGTTACACCTTCTGCAAATGGGGTTTGATTTAAAACACCCAGTGCGGTTGCACCAGCTTGCGTATCTATAAACTCACCATACACAAGTGCCGAGCCAAAACTTAACACAACAAATACACGTGCAAATGCTGCGATATTAAAGATGTTTTGTCCCATGCCACCAAAGATAAGCTTTGCCAAGAAGACCCCGACAACCCCACCAATGATAACAACCATTAACGGTACTTGTTCTGGTAAAGTGAGCCCATAGATTAACCCACTTGTAATCACGGTAAAATTATAAATTGTAAAACTTTTATTATTCCATTTGAATTGATCTCCATCTAAAAGATCTTTTATTTGATAATAAATATATTCAGTCCCTAACATCGAAGCAACCGATGCAAAAAGAATCCAGAAAGCACTTAATCCATGTTGATAAATTGCAAAAATCACCAATGGTAAAAGTGCGATAGAAACATCACGCATCATGCGTGTTACTCTTGCGTTTGGTCTTCTTAGATGTGGACTATTTACTGTAACCATTTCCATTCTATCACCCTATCATTTGTTTTCCTTTTCTGACATAATCTGTTACATGAATCTTAGATGTACAAACATAAGCACAAAGCCCACACTCGATACATTTTTTCGCTTCTAATTTTTCTAAAGCAGCTTTATCATTACGTTTAACTGCATTCATAATTTGTACCGGTTGGATTTCAACTGGACAACTATAAACACATGATCCACATCTTACACAAGGTTCTTCTTTGTGTTCAATATGTTTAAACGCCAATATTGATGTTGTTGTCGGTGTAATAACAATATCCTCAGTAGGAACACTTGTTCCCATCATCGGTCCACCACTTACAAGATCAATCTTTTCAACATCATCCACAAACCCATCACATAATTTAATGAGATCTTTAACGCTTGTTCCAACTCTTACACGAATACTTTGAGGGAACTTAATCGCATCACCATTAATTGTCATATGACGCTTTGTAATTGGATAGTTATGTTTAACAGCGTTAAAAATACTAGCTGTTGTTGAAACATTAAAGCCTAAGATTCCGTATTTCATTGGTAATTCTCCAACAGGAACTTTGATTCCTAATGCATTTTTAAACGTTTCAATTTCCCATCCTTGTGGATAGTAATTCGCAAGTTTTGCAATGCGAATATCTAAATCTTTATAACGTTTAATTTCACGTTCTAATACTTCAATCAAAATCTTTTTATCTTTTTTAATTGCGATAACACCAGTTTCAGCCCCAACTGCTTTCATAATGTATTTTAATCCATCAAGGACTTTTTCTGGATGGTCTTTAATTAAGCGGTAATCACTACTTAAATACGGCTCACATTCAACCGCGTTAATCACAACGTGTTTAATTTTCTCTTCGGTTTGTAATTTAACATATGATGGGAAGCCACTTCCTCCAAGCCCGACAATTCCACGGTCTTTAACAATTTCTACATAATCTTTTTGTGTAAACTTATCAATGACACTATCAGGGCGATCTTGAACTGTTTCACAAGGCAAATCTTTAAAATCATTACGAATCGTTAAAAATTTTCCTTTAAATCCAGTTCCATCATATTTCTCAACCACTTTTTCAACGTGTCCACTACATGTTGAATAGATAGGTTGTTTAAAGAATCCACCTGAACGTTCTCCTATCACTTGTCCAAATTTAACATAATCGTTTTCTTCAACGTCTAAGTGATAATCACCACAACGATTCGTCGTTAAACTTAAATACACAAATTCAGGATCAACATAGCGTTTAGAAGGCAACTCTTTTTTAAGTTCTCTATAATTACTAATTTTTCTCGCTTTGCTTATCATGTACTCACATCCTCATATTATTACTCATTAATTGAATCAATTAAATCGGTTAAAACGGTTTGAATTGACTCTAAGACTTGATCTGCTTCTTTAACAGTTTTACCTTTGTGGACAAGGTATATTTTTAATTTGGGTTCAGTTCCACTTGGTCTTAAGACAAACCAAAAGTCTTCAAACACAAATTTTAAGACATTAGACTCAGGGAAATTCATACTTTCTTGTTCATCACCTACATAGCGTATACCATGAAGATAATCCTCTTTAATTAATAACTTTTTATCGAGTAGCGTCTGTGGCGTATAGCCTCTAAAGTAATTCATAATGGCTTTAATTTTTCCTTCGCCTTCTTTACCCTCTAATACAATATTAACCAGCTTATCACGCCAAGCACCATATTGATCATAAAGTTCTAACAAATAATCATAAAGTGTTTTCCCTTGTTGTTTTAACTCATTCGCAATTTCACTGATTAAGACCATCGCTTGAATCGAATCTTTATCACGTACAGAATCCTTAAGAACATACCCATAGCTTTCTTCATAACCCATTAAAAAAGTCTTTTCTGTATCTTCTATTTTCTTAATTTGTTCACCAATAAATTTAAATCCCGTTAACGTTGAAATCACTTCAACCCCGTAAGCTTTGGCAATTTCTTCTCCAAAATTATTCGTGACAATTGTGTTGTAGATGACACCATGATTTGGTAGGTCATTGGTTACTTTTTTATGGGATAATAAATAATCAATAAAAATTGCCCCTGTTTGATTCCCCGTTAAAAACTTATACGTCTTATCGTGGTAAACAGCGACACCAAGACGGTCTCCATCTGGATCGGTTGCGATTAATATATCCGCCTGATGTTCAAGGCCTATTTTTACAGCTTCATCAAATGCTTTTGGATCTTCTGGGTTCGGACTCTTTACTGTTTTAAAATCCGGGTCTGCGACCATTTGTGATTCAACAGGAAACACTTTATAATCATTTTCAACCAAACTCCTAAGGCCAATTTCACGACTAGCGCCATGAAGCGGTGTGAAAACAATTTTTAAAGATTTTTTAACGTCTTGTTGAAGTTGAATTGAATACACATCTTGTAAATACATATTATCAAGGTCACGCCCTAACATTTCGACAAGATTTTTCTCTTCTGCTTCTTCAAACGTTAATGTCTTTATCGCAAATAAATCTTCTACCCCGTTTACATAATCAATCACACGGTCCGCAAGTTTAGGCACAAGTTGACACCCATCATCATCATACATCTTAATCCCATTATAATTCGGTGGGTTGTGTGAGGCAGTGACCATTATGCCACCCGCTGCTTCTTTTGCTCGAACAGAAAAAGAGAGTAACGGTGTTGGTCTGATATTTTCAAACAAATACGTTTTAATGCCAAAAGATGATAAGACTCCAACGCATTCCTTTGCAAATACTTGACTATTATGACGATTATCATAGGCAATTACTACACCACGGCTTGCTACATTATCATAATATTCTAATAAGAATTTTGCATAACCATAAACAGCTTTTCTAATCGTATAAATATTCATACGGTTTGTCCCAGCGCCTATGATTCCACGCATTCCACCAGTTCCAAATGATAAATGCTTATAGAAAGCCTCTTCGATTTGTGCATCATCCATAGCATTAAGCTCATTTTGCAATGATTTATCTAAATCATTTTCATTTAACCATTTCAGATAATTTTCATTCATATCTTGCACAATCCTTTCTATATAATAAAACAGTTGTATTATAACTTATGACCCTTTATTTTTCAATAAGAATTGGCTTTTTCTAACTAAATCACTCAATATTCTAAATATAAAAAAACCGAACAAAAGTCCGGTTTATTTATTATTTTTATTATTAAATATTATAGAATATTATTTATCGTCGTTTTCAATAAATTTATTCCCAGGTTTCCACCCACATGGTACAAGTTTCCCAGCTACTTCATTTTGGAACACTTCTAATGTACGTAATACTTCATCGACATTACGTCCACCTTCACCATGGTTCACATGAGCAGCTTTTAATACGCCATTCGGTGCAATAATAAACGTCCCGCGCCAAGCAACACCTTTATCTTCATCTAACACACCATATGCTTCGCTCACATCATGATTATTATCACTTGCATGCACGTGATCTAATTTTCCAAGCTCAGCGCCTTGCCATGCAAGGTGTGAGAATACTGAATCGGTTGATGTGGCAATTAATGTTGCCCCTTTTTCTTCAAATTGTTCATTTAGTTCATTGAATCGTTGAATTTCTGTAGGGCAAACAAATGTGAAATCTAGTGGGTAAAAATAAAGCACAACCCATTTTCCATCATTTAATAACTCATCTAAATTAACTTTACCAAAACGGTCTGGTCCATCGCCACCCGGCATTACAGCTTCCATTTCAAATCGTGGCGCTTGTTTTCCAACTTTTGCACCTGTTACATAAAAATCATTTTCATACTTCATGTTGTCATTCCTCCTAATTTATTCTACATCTACCATCTTAACGATTAATCATAATCTTTTCAATTTGTACGCATAGCTTTCTAAAAAACCATAATTATTCTAAATAAGTGCTAAGAACGAATCCATAATTTTAAGAAGATTACGGCTTGCTTGTTGGGCCATTTTCACAACATTATCATGAGAGTGCTTAACTTTTTGTATCCCTGTTGCCATATTCGTAATGGTAGCAATCGCTATGGTATTTAGGCCTAAATAATTAGCCACAATTGTTTCAGGCACTGTACTCATACCGACCATATCAGCCCCCATTCTTTTAATCATTTGAATTTCAGCTTTTGTCTCATAGTAAGGACCCATAAAACCGGCATAAATCCCTTCTTGATAAGGAACATCATGCTTGTGATACGCGTTTTTCATTGACTCTCTTAACCCTACATTAAAGGGTTCTGTCATATCTGGAAATCTCGGGCCTAAAGTATCATCATTCATTCCAATCAATGGATTAGTTGGCATCAAGTTAATAAAATCATTAATGACCACTAAGTCACCCGGTTTAAAGGTTTCATTGATCCCTCCACACGAATTCGTAAGAACGAGTGTCTTGATATTTAACGCTTTAAAGACATAAATTGGAAAGGTCACTTCTTCCATTGAATATCCTTCATAAAAATGATAGCGCCCACTTTGCATAACAACGTATTTATCTTGATACTTTCCAAACACTAAAGCGCCATCATGACCCTTTACGGTCGATGATTTAAAGTGAGGAATGTCTTCATAAGGAATGGTGATTTTCTCTGTGACTTGATCAACCATTTGTGATAACCCACTTCCTAAAACAACCCCTACCTCAACATCATAGGAAACTTTTTCTTTAATAAATGTTACTGCTTCTTCAATATTTTTTCTAAGCATATTTTCACCTCTTCTTCTATTATAACTGAAAAGCTCAAATCATGGACGATAAGTCATAAAAAAAATACGCGTCAAAGACGCGTATTCATTAATCGATTTTTTTGATATCCCAAATTTCTTCAGCATATTGTTTAATGGTTCTATCACTTGAGAAGAACCCACTTTTTGCAATATTAATTAAAGACATTTCTAACCAACGATCTTCATCTTGATATAACGTATTAGCCAGTTCATGCGCAGCTTGATAACTTGGTAAATCTTTAAGGACATAATATTGATCATCCCCTAAAAGTTTATCTTGAATTTCTTTAAATTCATCTTTATCAACATTCGCAAAGAATCCGTTTGTTAATTGGTCAATCACGGTTTTTATCGCTTGATTACTGTTGTAAATATCTCTTGGATTATACGTATTTAAACGGGTTAATTCGTTAACTTCATCACTGTTCATTCCAAAGATAATAATATTATCATCACCTACTAAATCAGCAATTTCTACGTTTGCACCATCAAGGGTACCTATCGTAATCGCACCGTTCATCATAAACTTCATGTTCCCTGTTCCACTCGCTTCCTTAGAAGCGGTTGAAATTTGTTCACTTAAGTCTGCTGCAGGCATAATTTGTTCTGCATAGGTGACATTATAATTTTCTACAAAGACAACTTTTAAGTAATCTTTGGTATCAGGATCATTATTCACTTTATCTGCAATCGTGTTAATCAACTTAATGATTTTTTTAGCATAATGATACCCTGATGCTGCCTTTGCCCCAAAGATAAAACTATGCGGAACATAATTTTCTTTGAAAGCAATGTCTTGTTTAAGACGGTTATAGACCATCATTATATGCAAAGCATTCATCAGTTGTCGTTTGTATTCATGCAGACGTTTTACTTGAACATCAAACATGCTGTTTGGATTTAATTTAATGCCTTGTTCAGCTTCAATACGATCGGCTAACGCTTTTTTCTTCTTAAGCTTCATAGATGCAATCAATTTTTTATACTTCTTGGTTTTTACTTTTGGTAAGAGTTTTTCTAACTCAGTCGGTTCAAAGACCCAGTTATCACTGACTAAATCTAAAATACTTGATAGTTCACGGTTTGTATGTTCTAACCAACGTCTATGGGTAATTCCGTTCGTTTTATTATTAAATTTTGTTGGGTATAGCGCATCGAAGTCTTTCATTTCAATGGTTTTTAGTAATTTCGTATGCAGCGCTGCAACACCGTTAACACTGAAAGAACCTACAATTGCAAGATGAGCCATGCGTACTTCATTGTTCGCAATAATCGCAAGCTCTCTTACCTTTTCTTGATTGTTATCATACACATCAATTAATCTTGCACAATAACGCTTGTTAATCTCTTCAATAATTTGGTAAATTCTTGGTAACACAGGTTGAATAAGGCTTGTTGGCCATTTTTCTAACGCTTCTGCTAATAAAGTATGATTTGTATAGGCTGCAACTTTTGTTGTAATTGCCCATGCAGCATCCCATTCATACTGATAATCATCTAACATTAGACGCATCATTTCAGGAATGACGAGCGCAGGGTGTGTATCATTAATTTGAATCACTAATTTTTCTGGTAAGTTATCAAAAGTTTCATATTTCGCATAATGTTTTTTTAATAAATTTTGAACCCCTGCAGCACTGAAGAAATATTGTTGTTTGATTCTTAAAATTTTCCCTTCACGGGTTGTATCATCAGGGTATAAGAATCCACTGATATTTCTGATTTCTGCATCGTAATCAAAAGCGTGCGTATCCTCAGGATAAACATTGGTTGGTTCTGCATTCCAAAGTCTTAACTGATTAACCACACCATTTTTATTTCCAACAATTGGAACGTCATATGGCACAGCTTTAATCAGTTCATCGGGATGATAAACAGCTTTCCCTGTATCATCAAAATAACTATAGCCACCAAATGGGATTTCAAGCGCTTCTTCTTCCACACGGACTTCCCAAACATATTGTTCTTTTAACCAGTCATCAGGTTTTTCTACTTGATAACCATCCTTAATCCCTTGTTCAAATAACCCATAACGATATCTTATTCCGTTCCCATGACCTGGTAACGAAAGTGAGGCAATCGAATCTAGGAAACATGCTGCTAAGCGCCCAAGTCCACCATTACCAAGCCCTGCATCAACTTCGTAATGCTCGAGTTCATTAAGGTCAATCTTTAAATTTTTAAGGCCTTCTTCGATAACAGGTCTTAATCCTAAATTACTAATATTATTGGTAATAAGACGACCCATTAAGAATTCCATCGAAAAATAATGAACCTCTTTTTTTCCTTGTTTACTAAGTTTTTTTCTTGTGGCTTTCCAATCTTCACTAATGGCTTCAAATACCATTTCACCTAGTGCTAAGTAACGCTCACGTACTGACGTATTTTTAAAATCTTTAATTGATTTTGTTTCAACACGGTCTGTAAATTCAGCCGCAAATATTTTTGGATCTTTTAAATAGTCTTTCATCAAATCACTCCTAACGCTATCATTATAACAAAATAGCGCTTCATTTGTTGTGTATGCTTACGTGAAACCGTTATCTTCTTATGTGTTTTGAATTAACATCTGGTATAGTTCAATCATTTTCACAGCTTGTTTGTTTAAAGAAAAATCACTTCTCATTCCGCGAACTTGTAAACGTTTAAAGTCTTTCGGGTGATTTTTATAAATGTCATAGCTATTTTGCAGGGTTTCTTTAAGCGTCATGGCATCATAATTATAAAAACTAAATCCTGTCCCTTTTTTAGTGATTGGGTCATAATTAATGACAGTATCATTTAATCCCCCAGTTTGTCTGACAATCGGTACAGTCCCATATTTCATCGCAATCATTTGACTTAATCCGCAAGGTTCTACCCTGCTAGGCATCAAGAAGACATCAGCCCCTGCATAGATATAATTAGGTACTGTCGCATCAAACCCGATATTTAAATGCATACGCGTCGGATATTTCGCTTCAATCGCTTCTAAAGCTTCTATATAAAGGCTATCTCCAGTCCCTAATAAAACAAATTCTGCGTCTTCATGATGATATAAAAAGTCATCAAGTACCTGAACAATCAGCTCAAATCCTTTTTGTTCAGTAATTCTTGTAACCATCCCAATCAGAAAATGATGGATACCTAAATCCAGTGCATTTTCTTTTTGTAAAAATAATTTATTTTCTGATTTGGTATCCAATGTTTGATGCGTATAATTACTTCTGATGAGTTTATCATTTTGAGGATTATGTTTACTTGAAATCCCGTTTAAAATACCGTAAAAATCACGTTCACGTTTTAATAATGCATAGGTTAAATTTTTACCATAATACTCATACCTTAATTCATCGCGATAGGTTTTAGAAACAGTCGATATTTTACTGGCATTTAAAATCCCTTGTTCTAAGAAGTTAATTTGATCTTCACGGTAATTATGTGTAATGCCTAGTGCTTCAAACGTTGATAAGTCACACACCCCTTGATAATCAATATTATGAATCGTTAACAACGTATTAACTGCCATTTTTTGATCTTTTAAAATCACAGGAATTAGTCCCGTATGCCAATCATGTAGATGCAACAAATCAAAAGGTCCAATCACATCAAGCGCGTGAACAACTGCGAGATTAAAAAAGGCAAATCTTAAACAATCATCTTCATATCCATAAATCGTTTCGCGTTCAAAAAACTTATATTGTTCAATAAAATAATAATCAACATTTTTATAAACTAGATGATATCCACGAATTTTATAGTCATCATTATTAAACGATATAATTTTAGAAAAGACTTTATCCATCGATTCTTGATAACGTTCTTTTACTGGTTGAAAAAGTGGCAAAATAACACTGGTTTTTACCCCTTCTTTTACTAGATTACGACTTAAATCATTGACAACATCGGCCAGACCACCAGTCTTAACAAAAGGTTTAGACTCACTAGCAACCAATAAAACACTTAAGTCGGTTTTATTGGTAATAATTTGTTCTTTTTGCGAAGTATAGGGTTCTCTTAAAGAGCCTTCAATAAAGGTGTCTTTTTTTACAATCGTGCCTTTATCTAAAATGGCATGACTGATCATTGCACCTTCTTCAATGACACTATTACTCATAACAATACTGTTTTCAATGCGGGCAGTTTTTTTAACAGTGACATCACGTCCAATGATAGAATGTTTCACACGGCCGTTTATAAAACTACCACTTGCAACCATTGAATCTGTCACTTTAGCTTGTTCTAAATATTTAGCAGGTGGCGCTGGTTTTTCTTTTGAATAAATTGGTCGCTCACTTGAAAAAATCGTGCGTCCTGTATCAAAACGCAACATATCCAGATTGGCTTTCATATAGTTAAAATCATCATTAATAAAGCGCGTATAGCCTTTATGATGAATGACGTTTAATTGTAACTTTGGTGATTTAACAATTAAGTCATTCATCGTTTGATAAGGGAGATTGTCATAGTCTAAAATATAAGATAGTAATAACTTTTTTTCTAAAATCAACGTTTTTAATCGTAAATTTTCATGCATCACTTCACTAATATCTTTTCCGGATTGAACATGTTCTAATACTAAAGCTTGAATATCAATATTCCAGATAATATTCGCCGAAGTCATAAACACATACTCTTGGGTACTGCGTTTAAAATACTCTAAATGTTCATGGAGTCGTTGAAAGGTTAACATGTTTTCTGTTGGAATTGCTAAGTTTTTAGGCGGCAAGATGAATAACCCATCACGTCTTCGGTCTAAATCCCAACGCTTTCCACTGCCGACATGATCTTGTAATGAACGATAATTTCCATAGGGAAAAATTGCCACATTAGAAATGTTTGCATTTTTACAGTTTGATAAAACAAAGTCAATTAAACGATATTTTCCTGCAAAAGGTAAAGCCCCTGGCATTCGGTGAATGGTTAGTTTATCAAATTTCTCATTGCTTGAGGCATCCACAACCACTAAGATATTATTTTTCATGATTTTTACCCCCTAACGACCATAAAAAGGCATTATCGACAATCGTAACCGATTCAAAATCGAGGGTTGTATTGGGTAAAATCACTGTATCTTCTAAAACAATTGCATTGTGAATAATACACCCCTCACCTATCGTCGTGTTTGAATAAATTAAACTATCTTTTATATAGGCGTTTTCTTTTACAATAACCCCACTGGATAAAATACTGTGTTCAATTCTACCAAGAATTAAACACCCATCACTAATCAAACTATCGGTGACGGGATGAAACGATGCGATATGATGTGGGGGTAAATCTTTACTTCTTGTATAAAGCGGCAAGGTTTTATAATCGTGAGGTTTTAAGTATTCAGGATGATCTAATAAATCCATATTGGCCTCATACAAACTTTGAACCGTCCCAACATCACGAAAATACCCTTCAAATAGATAGGTATTAATGCTAATCCCCTCATCTAAAGCAGTAGGAATAATATCTTTCCCAAAGTCTATAAGTATTTCTTTTTGATGATGGAGTAAATCATGTAAAGTTTTCGTATTAAAAACATAAATGCCCATTGATGCATAGTCACTTTTTGGATGGATTGTCTTTTCTTCAAACGATGTAATTTTATGATTTTCATCACAGGCTAATATCCTGTATCGACTTAAATCATCACTCGGTTTAAAGGCTGCGAGGGTAATTGGTGCACCTGATTTTTGATGATCTTCAATCATTAGCGAGTAATCCATTTTATAAACATGATCCCCACTTAAAACAATCACATAATCTGGTGTGTACTGTTCAATGAAATGAAAGTGTTGTTTAATCGCATGGGCAGTGCCTTTTTGCCACATATCACCATCACTCGTTGTGTAAGGGGTTAAAAAGTGAATCCCTCCATCACTCACATCTAAATCCCAACTGCTTCCACGTTGAATATAACTCATGAGTTCATGGGGTTCATATTGTGTGATAATCCCTAACGTATCAATAAAACTATTACTAAGGTTAGAAAGGACAAAATCAATCAGTTTATATTTACCACCAAAAGAGACCGCAGGTTTTGCGGTCTTTTTAGTAATGTTTTCAAGTCTTGTGCCTCTGCCCCCAACTAGGACCATTGCAACGACATTTTTTTTCATATTATGCACTCCATTTCAAAATTGATACACTAAGTGGTGCAATCGTCATTTTGATAGAATACGGTTTATTATGCATCGGTTCATTTAAGGTGTTTATAGCGGTGCCATTAAAAAGATTAGACCCACCATACTCGCTTTTATCACTATTAATAAGTTCTGTATATTGGCCTCTTGCTGGTACCCCAATTTGATAGTTATGATAAGGGGTTGGCGTAAGATTAATCACAACAACAACATGCTCGTTTTGGGCGATGCTATAACGGATAAAACTGACGATTGACTGATCGGCATTGTATTGATCTATCCACTCAAACCCAGAAGCATCATGATCATTTTCATGCAAGGCTTTTTCCTCTTTTACAAGTTTCATCATCGCCCTGTTATATTTAAGGGCCGATTGATGCATCGGATATTCAAGCAGATGCCAATCGAGTTCTGTGTAGTCTTTCCATTCATGCATATGTCCAAATTCGCCACCCATAAATAATAATGTTTTTCCAGGATGTGTATAAAAATATCCCATTAAAGCACGATAGTTTGCGAATTTTTGCCAGTAATCCCCAGGCATTTTTTCAACAAGGGAATGTTTACCGTGAACCACTTCATCATGCGACAGCGGTAAAATATAGTTTTCACTAAAAGCGTAATGAAGAGAGAATATTAGATCATTATGGTGGTATTTACGGTAAATTGGATCTTTTTCAAAGTACTTTAATGTATCATTCATCCAGCCCATATTCCATTTATAGTTAAAGCCAAGTCCCCCGTATTCAACAGGGTGAGTCACTTTAGGGTAGGCGGTTGAATCCTCCGCAGCTAAAATCGCGTTGTCATAATAATTAAAAATTTCATGACTTAATCGTTTTAAAAAGGTCAAAGCCCCTTGATTTTCACCAATTCTAGAATCTCCTAAATAATAAATAATATTGGATACTGCATCAATGCGGAATCCATCAATATGATATTTTTTCATATAAAATAAAGCATTAGAAATTAAAAAGCTTTGAACCTCGCCTCTTCCTAAATCTAAGTTTGCTGTTCCCCACACTTCATTTTCTCTAATATGAGGATCACGGTATTCATAAAGCGGTTGCCCATCAAACATATACAGTCCATGGGCATCACGGCATATGTGGCCTGGTACCCAGTCCATAATCACCTTAATATCATGTTGGTGACATTGATCAACAAAATACATAAAATCTTTAGGCACACCATACCGACTTGTTACACTAAAATAGCCAGTCCCTTGATAACCCCATGACCCATCGAATGGGTGTTCATAAATCGGCATCAGTTCCACATGGGTGTAATGATTTTCTTTAAGATAAGGGATTAATAAATCCACCATTTCATTAAAACGATGAAATTCTCCTCCTGGTTTTTGCATCCAAGTCCCCACATGAAGTTCATAAATATTCATTGGTGTTTGATAAACTGAGGTTTCATTGCGGTTGTTCATATACGCTTTATCTTGCCAATCATAGCCCTCAAGATCATAAACTTTACTAGTTGTATCAGGTCTTAATGCACTAAAATAAGCATATGGGTCTGCTTTATAAAGTGTTCGGCCGTCATGCGTATGAATTTCATACTTATACGCTTTCCACTCTAAATTCTCAGCAATTTCAATACGCCAAATGCCGGTTTCATCAATCTTACTTAATTGATGCACCCAACCTTCAAAATTATTAAATTCACCTACCACGCTAATAGCCTTAGCGTGGGGTGCATAAACGGTAAAGCGGGTTGCGATAATCTTGCCTTCTTTATTTTTAACCAAGTGGGCCCCAAAATGCTCATAGGCATCAATCAGTTTCCCTTGATTAAAATAATACAATGTATCCGCTTTAAATGCTTGCATACTATCCCCTCAATCCAATATTTTTTTAATCATACTATAGTTAAATCCATCACGCATAAGTTTTTGCATTAAGCGCTGTTTTTCTTTTGGATTTTTAACATCATATCGGTTTTTTAAACGGTCTATGGTTTGAATGAGTAATGTTTCTTCATCGGTATTATTGACTAAATCCTCTTTAATGTGTTCAAGTGCCTGATCAATAATGTGTAGGTCAAACCCTTTTTGATAAGCTTTAGTTTTTAATTTAAAAAGCATTTTGTCGACCGGCTCTTTTTTTGATTGTTTTATGGCTTTTTCTAACAATTTAATACATTGTCTTAGTTCTATAGTTTCATTATACCTAATCAAGGCTTGATTGATAAGGGTAATTTCATAGCCTTCTTTTTCTAATTTCTTTTTGATGTGATTAGGACCAATTAAATCAAACTCCATCATCTCATCGACCATATAATCGACCGTTTTTTCTTCGTTAATATAATTAAGTGTTTCAAGGTCGCTAATAACTTTATGAATGGTCTTTGGATTAACACCTGGTTTTTTTAATGCTTTTATTAAGCCTTGTTTGGCATAAGGTTTTTTTGCTAAAAGGTTAATTGCATGCATGAATGTTTGGGTGTAATGATCATCTTCACGCATTGATTTAAAGGTTTTTTCATCAAGTCTCTTACGATTAAATAAATCATATTTTATTAAAGTATCAATATGTAAAACCATGTCAAACTTTTCATCTTTCTTCTGGTATTGCATGGTATAAAGTTTTTGGGTCTTTTTTGATAATTCAATGATATCAATCATTGCTTAACACATCAATCGCTGCTTGGAGTTGTGTGTCATTATCATACGATTGAATATAGGCTAAAATGGCATTGGATAAATAATTTGCGGTTTCTGCATTAATCGTTTCGGTGACAGTTAAACCTTGTTCTGCTTGAATGGTTCTAATCACTTCTTGAGTGTGCGCGTCAAAATAGCCATCTTCACGCACTTCATATCCTAGTGCATTCAAAATCATTTGAGCATTTTGTGTTTTTGTTGAGACCGTATCAAAGGTTAATTCTTCATTTTCTGTTAAGAAGATACGGTAGGTATAAAAGTAAGGGTTTTGTTCAACACTTAGCGTTGGCTCTACCCCTAAATAATCGCCACCGTCATTATTGATCCAGTTTCCATTTGGTGTTTTCCATTTTCCAGTAGAAGTATGCAGTTCATCCCCACCACCAAATACTAAGGGTTTTGTAACTTGCATGGTGCCTTTACCAAAACTAGTTGTTCCTACAACTGGATAATCAGCATGTTCTTTCATACCGGCTGCAAATACTTCTGATGCACTGGCACTATATTCATTAATTAATGTGACAATATTATAATCTTTCTGTGAATCGTTGTTGGCATAGTATTCTTCAATTTCTAGTTCATTGTTAGAATATTCTTCAATGCTGAACATTGGTGTATCATTTTCTACCAAGAAAACATTGAGCATATTCTGAACCGTGGTGAGATAACCCCCACCATTATCACGTAAGTCAATGACTAACCCATCAATGTTGTCATCATCTTCTAACATTTGTAAATATGATGCAAATAAACTAAATGTATGGGTTCCAAAAGTATTGACTTTGATATAGCCAATAGTACGGTTATTTTCTTCAAAGACTTCCACAACCACGGTTGGATTATCGATACTTTCTCTTGTCATCGTGAAATAAAGCGTGTCATTTTGATCGGTTCTTTGCACACCGATTTCAACTTCACTACCTTCTTCTCCTGTGACTGCGGATACAATATCATAGTAAGTATCGTTCGTATAATCTACACCGTCCACATGCGTAATAATATCCCCGGCTCTAATCCCTGCACGTTCTGCAGGCGATGATGACCAAACTTTACGGACGACAACACGTTCATTAATGTTTTCAATGGTCACGCCAATTCCGACAAAGCTCTCGCCCATACTGTTTTGAAAATTCTCATATTCTTCTTGCGAAAAATAACGTGAATAAGGATCATCAAGTGCATCAATCATGCCATTGATTGCACCCATCCATAAATCTTCTTCACTGGGTTGTTTATAATGGTTGTTTTCTAAATGTTCAAATACTTCACTAAATAAAGTGTTATCAACTTGTTTAGGTTGTTGTTCTGTCATTTCACATCCTATGAGCAATCCAAAGATAAAAAATGTAAGAACAGTAATTAATAATGGGAGTTTTTTCATTTTATTCATCCTCCAAGCGGTATGAAAAATCACCTTGAATTTCGGTTGCAGGGGTTGCAAAAACGAAGGCTTGTGGGTCAACTTCGGCCACAATGCTTCGAACTGTATAATATTCATCTTTTGTAATGATGGTAATTAACATCTGTTTATCCGCTTGGGAATAGCCACCCTTTATAGGCACTAAAGACACCCCGCGATAAACACGTTCATAGATTAATTCTTTAATGGCCTCTGCTTCATCGGTAATGATATGAACTGCTTTTAAAGAGTTTGACCCAATAACAACCCAGTCGGCCACTTTACCAGAAACAACCATTGTCATAATGGCATATAGTCCTGGCGTCACTCCACTGGTTTGATAAAATGCTAAAACCCCACTTGCAATAATTAATCCATCAACTGAGTAAATTGAAATGGATAGGGGCAATTTAAGCTTTTTATTAAGGATTTTAATTGGAATATCGGTTCCCCCACTGGTTCCTCCATACTTAATAACAAAACCAAATCCTAAGCCTAAAAATAATCCACCAAATGCGACAACTAAAATAAAATCATCTAAAAATTCAAATGTAGGACTTAATTGTTCAAATAAAAACAAGAAAAAAGGAAACATTAGTGACCCATAAATACTTCTATAAAAAGATTTAAAGCCCAAAAAGACCCATCCTAAAAATAAAAGTAATAGATTAAGAATTAATACGACAAATGAGATTGATACATCTAATAACTCACCCACTAAAAGTCCAACCCCACTCACACCACCAATAACTAAATTGGCTGGTATGATGAAATAATAAAACCCTGCGACCATTAAGAAAATTCCCCAAGTGATCATAAGGTAACGGCGTTTAAATGAGATAATTTTTAAAGGCGGTTGTTCCATCACTGTTTGTGCTTCACTCATGCTGTTTCCTCCTTCATTGTTTGTTTTAAATATGCGGAAATAAAAGGCTCTAAATCGCCATCTAATACTTTACCAACATTACCCGTTTCAACATCTGTACGGTGGTCTTTAACCATCGAATATGGATGCATCACATATGAGCGGATTTGTGAACCAAACGCATTAGAAGAAGCTGTGTTACGCATCGCACCAATGGCGTCTTGTTTCTTTTGCATTTCAAGTTGATAGAGTTTCCCTTTTAATATTTGTAACGCTTTTTCGCGATTTTTAATTTGTGAACGTTCATTTTGACAAGTTACCGTTAATTTCGTCGGTAAATGCGTCATACGCACTGCTGAATCGGTTGTATTAACACTTTGTCCACCCGCCCCACTTGAACGGTAGGTATCAATTTTTAAATCTTTCTCGTCGACCTCAATATGAATGGTATCATCAATTTCTGGGATCACATTGACACTCGCAAAGGATGTATGTCGTCTGCCTGAGGCATCAAATGGACTAATTCTTACTAAGCGGTGAACCCCGGCCTCTGCTTTTAAAAGTCCAAAGGCAAAATCACCAGTTAACGTAAACGTGACACTCTTAATCCCAGCCTCAGTCCCAGCTTGGTAATCATTAGTTTCAATTTTAAATCCTTGGGTTTCTGCATAACGTTTATACATACGAAAAAGCATCTCGGCCCAGTCTTGACTCTCCGTCCCCCCAGCCCCAGGATGAATTTCAAGGGTTGCATTGAATGTATCATACTCTTCAGAAAGCAAGAGTTTAACTTCGACGGATTCAATATGTTTATCAACACGTTTCATATCTGATTCAAGGGTTTCAACCGTTTCATTTAACTCTAATAGTTCAATGGATAATGCAATATTTTCAAGCTGATCTTCAAGCTCGACAATCGCATCAAAGGTATTTTTTTTAGTTTTTAATTGGCTGATGACTTTTTGAGCTTTTACGTGATCATCCCAAAAATCAGTGTCATAGGTTTTTGCTTCAATCATTTCAATCTCAGCTTTTAACGCTTTAAGATTAACCAGATTTTTAAACTCATCGAGTTTGGTTTGCTTTTCATTTAGCCAGTCTTTAATTTCATGTATTTCCATATTATCACCTATTACAAAGACTCAAGATTCCTCTTGAGTCACTGTGTTTTTTTAACGTCCGTGGCAATGTTTGTATTTCTTACCTGAACCACATGGGCACGGATCATTTCTACCTACTTTGTTTTCTTTTCTTATTGGTTTTTTCTTTTCTTCCTCTTCTTTACCAGAAGTTGCTTTTGTTGGTTTTGCAACTTGAACACGTTGTAAATTATCTCTAATTTGAGCGCGTACAATATAACGTGTTGTATCGCGTTCAATTGAGGTTACCATGTCTTCAAACATTTGGAACCCAACTTCTTGGTATTCACTTAAAGGATTAATTTGACCATATGAACGCAGTCCGATACTTTGTCTAAGTTCACTCATTTGGTCTATATGTTGCACCCAATACGTATCGACAACTCTTAACATAACGACTTTTAAAAATTCATTAAATTTTTCATCACCGAATTTTTTATGTTTGTCTTCAAAATCTTTCATAATGATAGATTCTAAATAACGATAACTAGTTTCTTTATTTTTAGAAAGTTGCGCTTGATCAACATCTCCTTGATTTAAAACCTTACCATCTAAAGCCTCAAATAAGGCCTCAACATCGACTGCTTGATCTTTGCTTTCAATGTCTACATGCTGTGCAATAATACGGTCAATATATCTTAATGTAATGTCTTTCGCAATATCAATAATCGAATCTAACATTAATACATCACGGCGTTGTTGATAAATAACTTCACGTTGTTTTCTTAATACTTCATCATATTGAAGGACAGTTTTACGTCGGTCAAAGTTATTCCCTTCAATTTGTCTTTGTGCACGTGCGACAAAGCGTGAGAATATTTTATAATTCACAGGTGATTCATCGTTACTGCCTCTTGATTTAGTAAGCATGCCGAGTTGTTTTTTAAAACGTTCTCCCCCAAAACGACGAATAAGATCATCGTCACCTGATAAGAAGAATTTTGAATAACCAGGATCTCCTTGACGTCCACTACGCCCTCTTAACTGATTGTCAATACGACGTGATTCATGGCGTTCAGTCCCAATTACTGCAAGCCCTCCAACCTCTTTAACACCAGGGCCAAGTTTAATATCGGTCCCACGTCCCGCCATATTGGTTGCGATTGTAACCGATCCTTTAAATCCGGCTTTTTCAATGATTTCTGCTTCACGCTCATGTTGTTTTGCATTTAATACATCATGTTTAATTCCGCGTTTTTTTAATAAGCGGCTTAATAATTCACTGGATTCAATAGAAATAGTCCCTACTAATATCGGTTGCCCTTTATCATTACGGGTTTTAATCTCATCTGCTAAGGCTTTGAACTTCGCTTCCATTGTTGCAAAAATGACATCATTATCATCAATTCTTACAATCGGCTTATTGGTTGGAATTTCAATAACCAACATATTATAAATATTTCTAAACTCTTCTTCTTCAGTTTTTGCAGTTCCTGTCATCCCTGAAAGTTTAGAATACATTCTAAAGAAATTTTGGAAGGTAATGGTTGCAAGCGTTGAAGTTTCTTTTTTAATTTCTACGCCCTCTTTTGCTTCTAAGGCTTGGTGTAAGCCTTCACTAAACTGACGACCATGCATTAAACGCCCTGTAAATGAGTCAACGATGATGACTTGGTTTTCTTGCACCACATAATCCACATCGCGCTCCATTGTGAAATTCGCTTTTACGGCTTGGTTAATGTGATGAAGTAAGCTCACATTATCAAGGTCATATAAGTTGCTAAGGCTAAAATAGCGTTCCCCTTTAGCAATTCCAGATTCTGTAAGGGTAACACTTTTTGTTTTAATATCAATATCATAGTCATCTTCATCAAGTGAGCGTGCAAATGCATTCGCTTGTTGGTATAAGTTAGCGGTTTGCTTAGCCCCACCTGATATGATGAGCGGCGTTCTCGCCTCATCCACTAAAATCGAGTCAACCTCATCAATGATCGCAAAGTTTAATGGTCTTTGCACCATATCTCTTGCGTAAATTACCATGTGATCTCTTAAATAATCAAACCCTAGTTCATTATTGGTTGAATATAAGATATCGCATTGATACGCTTCTTTTTTCTCTTCTTTTGATAGTTCACGTTTATTAAGCCCTACTGTCAGTCCTAAGAAACGAAATAATTCGCCAATCTCTCCCTCAGCTTCACGTGAGGCTAAGTATTCATTGACGGTAACAATGTGAACGCCCTTGCCCTCAAGTGCATTTAAGTAAGCAGGCATAACAGCGGTTAAGGTTTTTCCTTCCCCTGTTTTCATTTCAGCAATATTACCCTCATGAATAACATGCGCCCCCATGATTTGTACCTTGAAAGGGGTCATATTGGTCACACGTGTACTCGCCTCTCTTACAAGCGCAAACGCTTCAGCTTTAATATCGTCTAAAGTTTCCCCGTTTTGAACGCGTGTTTTAAACGTTTCAGTTTGTGCTTGAATTGCCTCATCTGTTAATTTTTTATAGTTATCTTCTAAAGCGATAACCTCATCCGCAAAACTCCTAAGTTTTTTTAAAGCTTTACGGCTTGGATCAAATAATTTTTTTAACATCATTCCACCTCATTTTGTCATAAATATCATATCACAAAACCCCTATTTTACAAAAGCCTTTAACATAGTTTTTAATCCCTAATCTTACAAAAAAAGAGCACCCGAAGGTGCCCTTTGTTATTCTGTTTCAATAATCGCGTATCCGCCATCATTTCTTAAATAAACAACATTAACTTTATTCGTTTCAGTATTTTCATAGATATAAAAATCATGACCTAACATTTCAAGTGCTGTAATTGCTTCATCTTCTGTCATTTTATCTAAATTAATACTTTTTCTTCTCACTGGTTTTCTTACTAATTCTCTTTCAAGTGCTTCAAGGTCGATTTCATCATTAAATATCTCAGCGACGCCTTCTTTCTTTTGAAGGCTTCTGGTAATTTTAGTTTTATTTTTTCTAATTTGACTTTCAAGTTTATCAATCGCTAAATCAATGGCTGCGTACATATCCTCTTCGCCTACTTCAGCACGCATTGTGTAGTACTTTGTTGGGATGGTAACTTCTACTTTATGATGATCTCTGTAGGTTTTGCACACTACAAATGCATCGAGTTCTTCTTTAAAATAACGTTCAACTTTTTCGAGTTTATCTTTTGCATAATTCTCAATAGCATCTGTAACTTTGAACCCGTTCTTTCCTCTAACTTCAACAATCATCAAAATCATCTCCTTTAAGTTTTATATTTCTATTATAACACATGAGTTTTATTGTGACATTGATTTACGTAAAAATCATCATTTTCAATGATACATTCAATGGTGTCATAGGGGATGTGGTTACTACAATAGAGAATAAGTGGGTTAAAAAGCGCGGTTAAATGTTGACTAATACATGGGGTAATCTCTAAACGACTATTTACCCAGAAACAGTCAAACCCTTTTAAAAAAATCGCCTTAAATACTTGTAGATCAAGCGCGTTATGATCCTTTTTCTCATGCGATAACGTAATTAACGTATTATTTTTTAAGGGATAACTGGCTTGAGTCACTTCTAACGTTAAATATAAATCACACACTGAACACACAGTTTTTACACTAAAAAAGGATTCTAATGTTTGATATGAGTATGGCTGAAAACAAATACGGCAGTTTGGCATATAAAAACCCTCCTCATGGTATAGATACATGAAAAGGGTAAAATTTTCTTTAACTGATTTGACCTAAAATAAAAATCAAAATTGCTAACACCAAAGTAAATAAAGCCAGGGTTAGCATCCGCTTAGCTTGCAATGGATTTTGCTTAACAACAGCTTGATACGATAGCGTAAAAAATAATAGGCTAATCATTAAAATATTGATAGGAAGCATATAAATTGTTTCAAATACTCTAAACACTAAAAGCCCCGCACTAATAATGACAAGACCTGCGGCAATACGCTTAAACAACCGTGCATAATTTTTCATAAGAACCACCTCTTGTTAATTATACAAAAAAAAGAGGCTGTAAAGAAATGAAATCTTTAATGATTTCTGACTTTACAGTCTTTCTTTTGTGCTTGAGACAAAAAAGAGGCTGTAATGAAATAGAAAAATAACTAAAGCCACTATAAAACGAAAAAACCGGACTCGAAAGAGCCGGTTTTTTGGTATAATTAGGGTATGAACATTACACCTAAATACACAGAA
>Ga0194138_10000174_pt1 | contig 31578 bp, 44 predicted proteins | sample TARM_MetaG_T2_14_FD_134022 | JGI IMG/M metagenome (GOLD analysis project Ga0194138, IMG submission 134022) | Freshwater microbial communities from Pennsylvania, USA, analyzing microbe dynamics in response to fracking - TARM_MetaG_T2_14 (version 2) | ecosystem: Environmental > Aquatic >...
GCACTATCATTACTAGCAATAGCACTATTACTAGCTTCACTAGCTTTAGTTGTGGCTATAGTTGCATTATCATCAGCTTGTAGTATCTCATTCATATTAGAAATTACTTGGTCTGATATATCTATTAGATTATCTATATTATCTCCAACTACTTGTACAGTGCTAGGAGGAGCGTTTAAATCAGCTATTTCTTGAGCTGTAGTAGCTACTACTATCTCTACTTTTACACCATTATCAGGTATATAATCATTTAAAAAGACTATACTATTATTAATTATATCATATGTAGTTCTATCATTTACAGCTACATTATCTAACCATATCTGTATATAGTCTTCACCTTTAATCTCAAATTCAATAGGAAATATCTTAGTACTTCCATCTCCTGTAAATATCTTCGTACTTACCATTTATTTTCCTCTATTATCTTAATGATTTAGATGATTGTTTATATAGACCATCTAAAGCTAATGATGATATAACAAAAGGTTGATTATCTGCATTCCTTATTGTTATTTGAGTATCATCTGTTCTACCTACTATAGAAGCATTTATATCTTTAGTAGACCCACTCTCATATGTTCTAGTTATAGTAGTATCATATGAATATCTATAAATATCAACATCAAAGTTACCTTCTCCAAAGATAGTGCATCTCTTAAGTTGTACATTATCGAGAGGAGTTTTTAAATCTACTAACTTAGGATACCATCTAGCTAATGTTACATATGAGTTATATTGCTGTATAGTTCCTACATCATCTACTATATCTTCCTTAATTGTATCATCAGGTAGTAATGCTAGTTTGAGTAAATAACTATTACTAGAACCTTCATAAGCTATATATAAATCATTATTAAACATAAATATATCTTCTATATCAAAATCAAATGTCCATCTATATAGAGCTGATTGTATTCTTTCCTGCCCTTCTGTTGTTGCTTTAAATAAATATAATGTATCTTTAGTATCTTCTGAGTACATTAATATAGTTCCTAAAGCTACATTAGTTACCATCTTATTAATATGAGGTAATAGGTTAGGTCTATTTAATGTTAAGTTAATACCTTCATTTACTAGTGTATCATCATTCTTTATATATTCCCTAAGTTGTGCTTTATTATCAGATGTTCGACTAATAAAGTATAAACTATTACCGCTCACTCTAGGGGGTACATTAATATCAATAGTATAATTAGAAACTAGGTCTAAGCTTACTGTTAAAGGACTAAATGTATTATTATAAGTAGTCTCATATTGAGAGTCCTTAGTAAATACAAATAGTGACCTTTGATATGATCTTACATAATATATCTTACTAGCTTGATTACTAGCAATAGCTATATCTATAGGGTCAGTATCTATTACTTCTAAAGCTGTCTTAGCATAGAAATTATAGTAACCACCTGTCTCACTTAATATAATACTATCACTACTAGCAAATCCTAGTCTATTCTTAAAAAAAAATATATCTTGTATGTTATTACCTACAAAACTAGGAGTAGGGTTATTATCCTCATTACCTATAGTAGGTTCGTTCCATGTTAACTCTCCTACTTCAAAAGTACCATCAGATTTTCTATCTACATATATAGGCATATTATTGAATGTTCCTCTTAGGTCGTAAGGGTCTCTTGTCTCTCTCCAAGTACCATCCTCAGATTTAACATAGTAATCAGTAAAGTTATCACTATCATCTCCTGTTACCTGCACTATAACATCATCCCAAGGCATATCTGCTGGTAGGTCTGATAGTTTATTTACTTTACCTTTCCAACCAAATGAAGCTTGATTACCCCATGAGTCCCATGTATCATATGTAAAGTCTATAGTAGAGGTAATCTTTATAACACTACCTATAGCTACAGCTGTATAATTAGATAAAGCATTAACTATACTAGCTAGTTGAGTAGCTACTGTATCAGAGTCATATCCTGAATAATTATAAGATACTCCATTAAGATATACTGCAAATCTATAAGGAGTTAAATCATCATTAGTTACTCTTTTAATCCAATAGTATGCTACATCTCTATAATTAGTTGTAGGACTACTATTAGTAGACTGTGTTATTACTTTATCTTTATTAAGTATAAATGTTCTATCTTGTATGGTTAGACCTTTTAAAGTTCCTGTCATATACGTATTAATTATAGAAGAACTCACTAAGTAACTAACAGTTTTCTCTACACCAGCTTTAGTAAATATCTGTAAAGGGTCACTAGACTTTCCTGTTTTAACAAATATATATTCTTCATCTCCTTCACCTCTATCATAAGTATGAAATGTCTTAATAGCTAGTCCTGATATATTCTTAGATACATACTCTGTTCCATTCCTTCTCTCTAATCCTGTTACTACATCAGGAACACAATTAACCATAGCTCTACATTGTGTATCTAGTATTAGTTCATCAGTTTGTTCAGACTCTCCTCCATATAATGAAGGAAGTGCTTTACTTATTTTAGCCATTAACTTACTCCTGTTGGTATAGTTGTTCTACTAACTATCCTTCTTCCTGATACTAAGTTATACTTACTATTTCTTAAGTGTTCTTGTTCAACTCTTACTAAGGCTTGTCCTATTTGTTTATCTAGTTGTTTATCTGTAAAGTCATCTCCATTAAGGTATACTTGTACATCCTTAGCTGTTAAGTATGTAATATAACTAGCCATAGTTCTAGGTAACTCTTCAAAGTCCCATTTAAAGACTACATCAGCTGTAAAGGCATCAGTAAACTCATATGATTGGTCATCTCTATTATATAAACTACCACCTCTATTAATATAGTTCTCAGTTGTTTCAATAGTCAGTACATTAGTAGGTATACCTATTCTATTATTAGTATCAGGAATAAATGTCCATTCTTCTCTATTAAACCACCAACCTGTAGCTTGTATATTTTCTGATATTTCATCTAACATTTGTCTAATTACAACAGCCTCATGTAGAGGGTCTAAGGAGTCAATATCTACACCATCAGGTACAGGTGTTTCTCCTATGTATCTTAAACAGATATTTATTGCATCATTTAATAACATAAGTCTTTCCTCCTACTCTACTTTTCTTTATAAGCTTCATTATAATTTCCTTATTTGTATTATATATATAAACTCTAACTTTACTAATTAGCTATTTTAGTAAACTAAAGCTTAACCTAAAAAGGCCACCTAGTCATAATACTAGACAGCCTTTAAATTTCTTTGTTCTTTCTTAGCTTCTTCATAAGCGACCCTTGCCTCTTGTTTTGTTTCATAAGTGCCTAACGCCTTATAAGCTCCATTAGTATAAATGCTTGCTTGAAACTTTCCATTTTGTCTCTTAGTATATCCCTTAGCGTTATGTCTATTCCATTGATTTTCCATAACAGACACAGCTCTAAGATTTTCTATTCTATTATCACTACGTATACCATTTATATGGTCTATTTGAAATCTGTCAGGTATTTGTCCACGGTGTAACTGATATATTAATCTATGAACCCTATATAGCTTTCCATTAATTTTAGTTAGGATATAGCCTTGTTTATTAACTCGACCAACAACATCTCCAATATTTTTACCAAAACCACTTGTCTTACGTAGTAGCTGACCATCTTTATACGTAAAGAGTTCTTTTATTTTATCTGTCTCTAAGTCATTATATTTAACCATATAACCTATCTCTTATTAGTAAGGGCTACCCTAAGATAGTCTTAGAATAACCCTTATATTAGCTTACTTTATACAACTACCCCAGTGTCTCCACCTGTAATAGCACAAGCACAAGCTGGTTTAAGTACACCCATACCTAACCAATACCAAGTTTTAAGTAAGTCTTCTTGAATTCTCTCTGGAATTTCATGAATAGATGTAGAAATATCCAGCAACTTAACAATACCTACACACTCAGATGTAAACATTAGTCCTTGTAAGTATCTATAGTTAGTCTCACCTACATCCACATTAGTAGAAGTAGGAAGATGATTAGAATACATAATTTTAATACCTGCAATTTGTACGATTGTACCACTATCTACTCCACCATTACCTGATGTAAAATCTCTATGTACACCTTTACCTGATTGTACAAGGTAGTTAAAGTTAGCAGGAGTTGTAACAAATACAGGGTCTCCTGAAACATCTTTTTGTTTAAATACTGTATTAGCTTCAAAGATAGCACTAAAGATAGCATCACCTTTATCTTCAGCTGTAGCTCCTGTATAGATAACATCATTGTTAACTTCAGAACCATCTGGTTGCATTACTTCACCACCAATAGTTCCTGATGTTTGTGATGCTACTAGGATTTCACTAAATACATCTTTATCAATCTTAGTTGATAAAGCTTCTGCCATTTGATTAGCTAATGCTGAACGAGTTTCAAACTCTAAGATTTTTTCTTCAAGTCTAGAGATAGCTAGAGATACATATTGTGGTGCATCAATAGTAATAACCCTTTCTTTTACAGGAATAGCTGATGTAGATACATCTGTACCAACAACATAAGGAGCTACTGCTGTCTCTGGTAGTTGTGCAATTACTGGAAAGTATGCAGATGAACCACTTTCAATAGTTCTGTTCTCTACCATTCCTAGTGCCATATTTTTTCTATCAAATGCTTCCATTACCATACCACTAAACTTCTCCTTAGCGAGAGCCATATCAGCTGGTAAACCTCTTGTTCCTGTTGTATCTGTAATATTGTTAATTCCGATTGCCATAATTCTTTTCCTTAGTTTAATTTAGATTTTAATATACTGTGTATTTCTTAGCTTTCTTCCAGTTGTCCATTAGCTTTCACTACGCATAGTTATTTACTATAGGGCTTTTATACTTACTAAATTAAACACTCTCAGCTTGAGTAATATACGTCTATATTACTATAAGCATTCTCCTTCATTATTATTAGGGGAGGTAAAAGGAGATAAATCCTCCCCCTGTCTTAATATAGACCTTTCTGTCTACCTGCTATGTACTTACTATCTACCATTTCTCGATAGCCCTTATCTTTATTATATGCTGGGTTACGCATAGCCTCAAAGTATTCAGACCTTGTACTAAATGGTTTAATCCCTCCACCATCACCTGCTGATTGTCCCTCTATACGTCTAGGAGGTGTTCCCATACGTAATTTAATGTTCTCTACTTCATATAAAGCATCATCAATGTTACCTGATTTAATAGCATCATCAAATCGTTTAGCTTGAGTTTGAGTTAAATTTTCTCTAGCCCACTCAATCATACTATTCCAACCTTCTTCACCTTGAGAAGCTTCATATAACTTATTCTTGTATACTTCACCTTTAAGTCTCAGACTATCAATATAGTCATCTACGACTTCCTTACTTAGCCCTTTGGCTTCTAATTCTTTATAATCACCTTCAGTTAAACCTCCATTATCAGCATAACTTTGTTCATATTTAGTAAAGTCTTGTCTAGTTAGAGTTTTATTTACTTGCTCTGTAGAAGCCTCAGGAGCATCCTTATTAGCTTCAGATGAACTATCTATAGTCTTAGGAGACTTCTCTTCATTTTGACCCACTGTAGACTCGCTATCAGCCTGTTTAGATTTAAGCTTCTCTAGCTCCATGTAAGCTTTAGCTATATCTTCAGCTGATTTACCTTCAAACTTTTCAGGCATCTTAAAAGACTCAACAGGAGTACCATCAGCTTGATAATGTTCATTAACTGCTGACTCTTCTTTATGTTCACCTCTAGCTCTATCAATATATCTTTGGTCTTCAGGTGTAATTTCAGGAGTAGTAACTTCACTCATTATTTACCTCCTGTAGCTCTACCTTTAGGTGTAGCTTTAGTATCTTCTAATATTTCTTTCTTAAGTTGTTCTTTAAGTTCAGCTATGAAGTCTCCTGACATCAGTTCTGCTTTAGCTTCTACTTCAGCTTTAACTCTAGCTTCCATCTTAATTCTTTCTAATTCTTTAGCATACTTACCTGTTTCATTAGTAATATTTCTAGTATTAAGAGCTACTTTAGCTGGGTCTTTCCTCTCAGCTGTCTTATCTCTAAGTACATAGTCACTCTCAACTATTACATTACCCTTATCTCTTTTATCTTTATCTTTCTTTAGTTGTTTAATAGAACCCATAGATTTCCTTTTACTTTTAATTTATTTTTGTTTACAAATACACTCAACAATGAGACCACCTACAGTTATATAACCTTTACCATTACATCTAGGACATACTTCTTTAAATAATATCATCATTTCTGTTGACCTGTAAGCTGTCTACCAGCACCTCTACCAGCTTCTTCAGCTAGACCACCAGCTCCTTGCATAGCTAGTTGTTGCTCTTGCATAGCTTGTTGTTCCTGTGCTATTTGTTCATCTGATTTTACATATCTACCTTGTGGTAGAGACGATGCAATAGTTACATCCTCTATATAATTAGATACATTAAAGTATTTACCTATTGACTGTTGTAATACAGGAGTCTCTTGTAAAATACTAGAGAACTGCCTTAACTTATCAAGGTCATTATTACGTCCTAATGCTTCAACACCTGTAACAGGAACATAATCAAATCCTTGCATATCAACTTTCATTTCATTAAGTATTAATCTACTTAGTGGATGTTGAAACTCTTGGCTTAGTAGTGAATATAGACCACCTTGAGCTTGTTCTAGGTCATTAGCTAAATAGCGTATCTCCCCTAATGTGGTTCTCTCACTATCTCTAACTGCTGAATTAGCTGATAAGAAGACTTGTTCTAATCTTCTCTCTATTTGCAGAGCTAACTCTTGTACTGTACGAAGGTCATTATACTTCTCTACTCTCACTACAGTTAAATCATTATCAAAGTCACCTAATATTACTTCACCATTAGTAGCATTATTAAGAGCGTCTATATCTAATGTAGACCCAGGTTTCTTACCAAATATAGTTCTACCTGCTACTGCATTAGCCTCAAATAATAGCTGATTACAAGCTTCTAATGATATGAAGTCACCTTGATGCTGTGTTACAATACCTAGTCCATAATTATGCCCATTAACAGCTGTAGTTCTTAGAGCCATATATGGAAAATCTTCTGGTTGGTATGTACTTCCACTATCTTCTATTACTACATCTTCTACTGATTGATATTCATACCACATACCCTGTTTTAATACAGCTCTATTATATATTGCTACATCTACAGCATCATCTTTAGTTAAGTCTATACCTAGTAGTTCTACTATATCATCAGGTAATGTATTAGGAGATACTAGCTCTTTAGTTATTACTTCTAATAAGTTACCTCTAAAGTCTCTTAATACTACATAGTTATCTAATCTATATACCTTTAGTCCTTTATCTGTAGGACTATTAGGCTCTACTTTAACAGCTAATGAATTACCTGTTACTATTAATGATTTCATTATTTCCATAGTAGGTACTATTAAAGTTTGTTTACCTACTAGCTTCTGAGCATCATTTTCTATAGTTACAGCTAAGTTCTCAGCCTTCTTTAAGTCCTCAGTAGGTCTACCTTCATTATCATAGAATTGTTGTTTACCTTCATCAGATAAAAATAATCTAAAGAATGGATTATTAGGAGGTAACATAGTAAATGTTATCTTACTAGCTAAACTATTAACTAGTCTAGCACCTGTGTTTTGATATGGATTAGATAATCTATCAGACTCTTTATGTCCATCTGGAGGGAGAATATAAGGTAGGGTTAACTTTGCACTATCTCTAGCTCTATTTAATATATCACTCCTATCTGTATCTAATGCATCAAACCTAGCTTTAGGGGATACCTCCATTACTTGTTTAATGTCTATTTTATCAGCCATTTACTGTTCCTATTGTACTTATGTTGTATTTTTTATTATATGTATCCTCTACTTTTTTATCATATGATGTTTGTGCTTCAGCTAGAGCTTGTTCATTAGCTTCATTTCTAGCCTTAGTAGCACCACCATATAAATCTAAAGGGTCTTCTGACCCTGTTACTTTAGTCATAAGTCCTTTAGAAATAGGGTCTACTGTATTTACAAACATCTTAGATAAGCTTGATATAAAACCCATATCTTATCCTATTATACAGATCCAACAGTTGAACTATCACCTGCTGTACCTACTAGAGGTATCTGTAATGACTTAGCTCCCTGTGTTTTAGCTTTAGTCTTAGCTTTATCTGTTTCTTCATCAATAAACTCCTTCATAGTAGCTTCTTCAGCTGGAGGAGGAGGAGGAGGAGGAGGAGGAGTAGCTGCTACAGTTTGTACAGATGGGCTTTTACCACCACCACCATATCTAGCTTTCATACCCCACATCTCTGCTATTACTTTTCTTATAAACATCTCAAACCTTTCATATATTTATTAAATTTACTCTTAACAGAGTCTATATTAAAAGTAGTAACCTCAGCTATTACTTTACCACCTACTAATCTATTATTACCTTTATTAGCACTATCAACAAAGGTAGTACCTATAGAAGGTAGTTGTAGCTTATCCATAACATTACCTATAGTAGCATATAACCACATAGTAGCTTTAGTTCTTCTATACTCAGGTATTACATACATATGATCAATGACTAATTGTCTCTTCATAAAACCATTCATAGTATGTATATACAAAGTAGTAAATCCTACTACTTCATCTTCATCATTAACTACTAAGTAAATCATATATTTATTATCTACTATTGTACTAATGTAGGATAGAGCTATTTCAAGAGTACCTCTATAGTTATCCTTTAGAGTCTCTTTAAAGTAATCACATAACAATAAACCTAGCTTATTAAAGTATTTATTTTTATAGATTATAGTCTTCATTGTTTACTCTTAGATACTTTCTTAGCTTCCTCATACTTAGCTTCAGCATAAGCTTCTATATAATTAATAACTTTAACTACACCTTGTCTTATTCTAATTTCATCTATAGTAACATTCATAGATTGAGGTAACTCTTTAGGCTTACTAAAATACTTATTTATATTATCTAATAAATCATCACTATTAATCATCATATCTTAAACATCTCCTTTATATATTATTTATATATTATAATATTATATAGTATATAATTATATTTCTTTTTTTTTCTTTTCTCCCAATGGGAGCAATATCTCACTATTTTGAAATAATGAATTGCTCCCAACCACCACCACTAGGGGCTTAACTACTATGTACCGTCTAAGTAATATTTTAATGTTTTCAATACTTGGACGTTAAGGGGTAAAAAGGACTACTTCGTAGACGTCTTTACCTATCTCTTTTAACTGATGCATAGAAGCTAATCTAGCTTGTGTTATCATATATTGTTCAGCTTCTTTCTCATCTAAGTCCATTCTATTCATACATTCTACGATACATCTATCCCAATAGACTTCCTCTATAGAATAGTTATGTTTATCTTCTTCAACTTCATCTAGTATCTTATTAGCTTTAACTTTACCTACGTTAGGTATACCTTTATAACCATCTACAGGGTCACCTGCTAATATCTGATAATAGAAGAACCTAGTAGCTTCCTTCTGAGATACCTCTATTAACTCATCAGTACTATAATTATAATGACTACCTACTGTTTGATAAATAACATCTTTATCAATAGCACATAGAAAGTAGTCATCAGGATAATGAGTCTTCTTATATACTACTACATCATCAGCTTCATAACCATAAGCTACCTTAGCTCCATATTTAGTAATAATGTACTCCCATAATATATTAAAGTCAGTAGGCTTTCTACTATTCTTTCTATTATGTTTGTAATCATCTACTACTTTATGTCTAAAGTTGTCCCCTCCTGTAAGCCATAGCTCTACTTCATCACAACCAGTCTTAAACTTTATGTTTTCTATAAGACCATCTATAGCATTCTTTGCTTCTATAGGATTTGAAGTTATAGAAGTAATAGGCTCTTTTTCTATGCCTAGTTCTAGTTCTAATTCATTCCATGTAGTCTTCTCTTCATAACTAAAACCTGCCTTATATAGTGAGCTGTCAGCATCAATCAGAGCTTTCATTATCTAGCCTTTAATAAGCTCTTACGCTTCTTTATTGTATTCTCAGTATATCTGCCTGAAGACCAACCACCACAGCTAGTACAGTAATACTTCTGATATTTGCCTGTATTAGTTGTAAAGTATCCTCTCTTTATTAGATGGTCTCCACCACACTTAGGACATCTCATAACTTCCTCATCATCATTAACATTAATATTAGGATGATTACTATACCAAGCTCTAAGCTTTAAGTATACTTCTTCTAGTGAGATTACATCCATCTCATTATAGAGTCTCATCTCTTTCCAAGCTTCATTATTACCTTTCATACATTCTACCCATAGTTTAGCTCCTGCAAACTTAGCATGGTCTAACTTCTTATTAGTAACTTTAAGTTCTTCACAGAGATTACGAAGAGTGTTTCTAGTAAACCTAAACTCTTTTTTAGCTATCACTAACGTGTCTATATCTTTAAATGGTGAGGGTGGTTGAAGCCTATGAACGACTGCTCTTGACCTGATGAATGGTATATCAAACTTCTTACCATTGTGTGTAATAACATAATCAGCTTTATCAAGCCAATCCAGAATATCTCTTGTAATTTCATAATCATCTTCAGTCCTATTTTCTAAGTAATGTACTTCATCTACTCCTAATTCTTTAATAGAACAACTCATAATATATCCTCTATCTATTAATAAATCAGGATTAATATTTTGCTTCCACATGCCCCATACGAAGGCTAAAGAGGGAGCTGTCTCAATGTCTAATATAATAGTCATCTATGAAAGCTCCTTTATAATATAATCATTTTGTTCATCAAATAAAACTCCTGATCTACTCCTCTTAAGCGCAATAAAACTTTCTTCTTTATAATCATATATAGCAAAAGCTTTTGTTAATTTACTAGGGATAATTCTTGATGTATCCATGTTTTTTCCTTTTAATTGTGTTATATTATGTAAAACCTTACTACTTTACTTCAAAGTCCTCTATTGTATACTAAGTATCTATATAGTCTATTAAAAAGTAATGATTTAAACTATTATACTCCTGTATATGATACACAGGAATAGTTTCTACAAAGTTTGTATTATCCTCAACAGACTTCATCATATATTTAACATACTCTTCACAGCTAGACTTAAAAAAGAGTGCTTCTGCTTCATTAATAAATATATCTACCTTATATTCTTGACTATCCTCGTATTCTCCTATATATACTTTCAGTTTCTCTCCTTTTTTTAAAATGTTTTTCTGCTAAAAATCTATCATTTTAAGTTCGTTTAAGCTTAAAATAACTTTACAAACTTTTGATTGGTTGTTGGACTACTAAGTCCTCCTAACTCCTCTATATATCTTCCTACTTTTATGTAATCTAGTAGAACTACTATTCTATTATCAACCTCTTCAAAATCAAGTCCTGTATATAAACAAACCTTTAATCTATTATCTTTTACCATAGTGATAAGGGATACTAATTCTTCAACTTCCCATTCCCCACCATAGAAAAGAACACAGGATATATGTTTATTTTTATCTATAAGCCTCTGTAGCTCGCTTAAGCTAAGAGGAGTACCAAATGTACTCTCCCTAGTCTCTTTACTATGACATCCTTTACAGTTAAGCTTACAACCACTTATAGATAATGCTAGACTAATTTCATCAGGAACTTCCTGAAGGACTACTTGTGGGTAACTATAATATAACATTTTATCCCTTATTATAATGTCTTAGAGCTTCTTCTTTTTGTCTCTCAGACGAAAAACTATTAATTCTTTTTAAGTATCCTATAACTCTTGTCGCATGATATATATCCTTACTTCCACATTTAGGACAAGACATAAGTGTTCTTTTATCTATATTACCACAGCTGTCACAACCTGTTACTTTTATGTTAAAACAGAAATATTCACACCCTTCTTGTACAGCTACATCTAGTAGCTTCATAAAACCCTCTTTTGTAGGATATGACTCTAAATTACAGTGGTAGGCTGACCCTCCATCTAAGTATTGAGAAGTATCTCTACCATGTAAAACAAACTTATCTAATACTGATATTTTATCGTCTTCTACTTTGTAGAGATAACTGTTATAACAATCTCTAGGAACGACAAAGCCATCAGCCCTATCCCATTTAGCATTCTTAACTCCTAAATTTTCAGCAGGAACAAACTCAGTATTAAATTTACATCCATACTGCTTAGAAGCTTCTTTGTTTAAGTCACTTATAGTTTTTAAAAACTCAGCCACCCAAGCTTTATACTCAGCATTATTACTAATCTCATATCCTAGATACTCGCAGGCTTCTAAAATACCATTGACCCCTATAGTTAAGAACTGTTTATCAGTCGTTATATATCCATTAGTGTAAGCTGGGAGCATTCCTGCTTCTATGTAGGTATCAAACAAATCTTTAAAAGCTAGTTGATACTTATGTATCTTCTTTACTTCCTCTTCTATACTTCTACCTTGTTGTACTAATCTATTAACATTTATAGTAATAACATTCATAGAACCTGTTGCTACACCTCCAGCTCCTAGGCTATAACTAAAATCATTAATATCATCACTAATATCATTCTTAAGTCTACAACAGCTGGATAGAGCGTGGGCATTCTCATTAGTGAATGTAAAGAAAGCATTACCCTCTGCATATTCTTCAGCTATAAACTCTTGATAAGCTTTATCAACAAACGTCTTACCATCATTTAATGATGCAGAAGTTACTACAGGGAACGTTAATAAAGACTTCTCTCTCTCTTTATTAAACCACTTCATAAAGAACTTCTGTAATTTATGTAGACTTTCATATGTAGGTTTAGTGCCATCAGGATACACAAAATTACCAAACATAGCTTCAAAGTAAGGTCTATCATAAATACTTATATTCCAAAAAACTGATTGAAACCCTCTAGCAGAAGCAGGTTGATTTAGAGCATATACTGTATGTTGTAGCTGGTTCTCTATTATTTTAGTATGAGTTTTTAAATAATCATAACCAAAATCATCCCTTGCAAACTTATCAAAGTACATAAACCATTCAACTGTAGCTACTGCGCCAGCAAATTGAGCTGATATAGCAAAGACTAAATTAATGAAGCCTCCATTAAATGAGGATAGGTGCTTTGGAGCTTTACTATCTCCACCGAACCCTTGTAAACCATCTAGTAAGAAAGGATATAAACTTATAGATACACAATAAGGGTTTAATGACGTCTCATCGTGTACATAAATTTCATGGTCTTCTATCTGTCTTTCATACTCATTTGCTAGAGCTTCCCCATATCTCTGCCTAATTCTATCTTTTATAAGACTTCTATTAACTTGAATATTTATATCTTTGTTTATTTCTGCTCCCATAGTTGCTATGTTGTGTGACGATACGTTAGCATTAGCATCTAATATACTACCATCTGCACTGTTTGAAGCGTTAATATAGTTGTTTATAAAATTCTTCTTTGCTTTAATTTGCTCTAGCGTTAATCTTACCATATACTTTCCTTGTTTTAATATTTTATCCTTTATTTATACTTTCCTTTTTATATCTCACTACATATTAAACTCTCCTCTCATAATCTAAGCTCCTTCATTATCAGGTAAATCAGCCATATTAATAGGTACTACAGGCTTACTAGCGTCTTCTAATTGTTTTTTAATCTTATTAATAACATCATCCATATCAGGAGTAAATCCTCTATCTAATATAAGCTCTTTAATATCTTCTTTAGGGTCTCTAAAGTCTTTACCTTTAGCTACTTTACCTTTAGTCTTCTTAAGAGGTTTAGCTTCATTTGCCTCAATAACAAAGCTCATAGCTTTATCTAATAGTGGTTTCTTAAATTGTTCATGTATCTTACAACCATGATTAATCAATATCTCTGTAACGATAGTAGACATAAGTGTTTGCTTCTGTGTATAGTCAAAGATAGTACCTGTACCTAAGAACTTAAGTAGACTGCCATAGTATACATAGTTAAAGTCACAATAAGCATCTACCATATCTACAATACAATCTAATATATCTTCATCTTTCATAGTAGGAAGTACATCTGTCTGTACATAGATTAAATTTAAATAGGTAGTATATGCCTCTTTAAATTCTAACTCTTCCTCTACTAACATACTCTCTTCTAGCTCTCTATTAACTTTTAACTCATTTCTTAAGTAATTAAATTTTGCAATTTCACCTATCATTTATTATTCTCCTTTATTATTAACATTTCTAAATAATGCATAGCCTTTTCTAAGTCTTGCACACCATTCTTATCTCTATATCTAAGTATATATTTAATAATATTACCTTCATAGTAGTTTAAATTATACTCATCTATTACATCTAGTGGTTGTATCTTATGTTTATTATAATGACTGCCCCCTACTTGTTTCTCTCTTATAGCTTTACCTTCTCTAACACAAGCTTCAGCACTTGACATTTCTTCTAGCTCCTTTAAATACTTTATGCATGTAGCATCATCTGCTATATAACCATGATTGTCATAGAATGTATCTCTAGCATTACATAAATCAATATATTCCATTAATGTGTGTCCTCCCAGTTGTAACCTATATCTGCACTTCCTCTTAATGGTATTCTAAAGTTTAATCTTTTAGTAACATCATCAAAAGTATCTACACATATCTTAGCTATATCTTTAGCTATATCCTCTCTACATTCTATCTGTACTTCATCATGTACATTCAAAACAAACTCATAATCTTCATCCCCACATTTATATTTCTTCTGTAAGTTTTCATCTAATAGTATTAGATAATATTTCATAACTACAGCCCCACACCCTTGAAGTAGTGTATTTAAAGCACTGTGCTCTGACCTAATGAAATACTTATTACCATCTAAAGCTAATAAGTAACCTTTAGCTCTAACAGCCCCCACTACTGTATCAGTTAGTTTTTTAAGAGCAGGTATCTTATTGAAGAACTTATCCTTCATCTTCTTACCCTCTGCAAAACCACCACCTACAATAGTACCTAGTTTTGCTTCTCCAGCCCCATACATAAGGGCATCAGTTATGTTCAAGGAGGTACGCAACTACCTCCCCAGTTCTCTTATGAACTTCTATATGTTTCCATATAGCTCAGACTATATCATCATCCTCCTAAGAGGAGCGAACCGCTTCCACCATCATTAGCTTATGATGTACTCCTTTATTGGATAGTCGTTGCACCTTCAATCACTTCCGTGAATGCTTGGCTCAGGATTGTCTTCAACACGACTTGTTAAGAGTTCCCCTGAATTCAATTCGTTTTTGTCATTATGATTACTCATAAAGTCATCCCTGCCTGTTAAATTATAACTTGCGTTAAGATGAATGTCTTAGCATCATCTCTAGTAGGTAGTCCTGCTGACTTTTGATTAACAGTATGTATATCAGTTCCATTATCTTTATTACCTTCATCTACAGTCTTAGCATATCTACCTTTATCATATCTAGCCATATAATGACTTAGTGTTCTAAGCTCTAAACCATCAGCATCACAGCCTACTAATTTCTTTCCTTTAGGTACAGTAAATAATGCTCTACATTCTCCTCCTCTAAAAGCTCTACTAGATGGAACTTGAGCCATATTAGGATTACTATGTGTACATCTTCTTGATACAGCTCCTAATGTGTTTACTTGTCCGTGTATTCTATTATCATCTCTAACCATCTTAAGCCAAGCATTATCACCTTCAGCTAGTTGTCCTAGTAATTTATTAACCTCAAAGTAATGAGCTAATATGCTAGCTTCAGGATAATCCATATCCTTTAATATAGCATCATTAATAATAGGATTACCTTTATCAGTTTCTTTAGGTGACTCCCAATCATACCATCTCTTAAACCATATAGCTATATGCTGTCTACTAGAAGGATTAAACTCTGTATAGATAATAGGTTGATGACTACCTATAATAGTCTTACCTTGAGCTTTAAAAGGAAACTTCTTAACATAATCTTTCTGTGTCTTTAGCTTTCCTTTAGGTAAGAATAAAGGAGTAAATACTTTGTGTAGTTCTGTAGTAGCTTTTTCCTTATCTTTCATAAGTTCTATATGTAAGGTCTGAGCTTTCTTAACATCAAAGTATACTCCATATTGTTCTTGTCTAGCTATTATTCTAGCAAAGTTATATTCTAACCATAGAGCTTCACTAGGTATGTCCTTAGCTACTAGCTTCTTATATAGGTCATAGGTTACTTCTACGTCTCTACGACAATATGAAAACATATTATCATTTAACTCTAACCATGCATCTTCTTGTTCCCCATAAGTCCCTTTTAACAGTCCTAATCTATACCCCCAACTAGCTAATGAGTGGCTTCCTTTCATCTTAGGAGGAAGCTTACGATTATTGCTATCAATCATCAACATGTTAGGATAACCTAACTGACTCATTATTAATGTGTCTTGTATCTCACAATGTTCCCATAGATTTACATTATATAGTTTCTTGATAACAGGTATATCAAACTTAATCCCATTATGTGCTACTAATACATCAGCTGTTTTTAGTAACTCTATCATATCTTCTATAGACCCTGAACTACCTTTAATAGGTCTTGATGTAAACCCAAGATACGTACCATCTTCTACTATGTAACAGTAACCACAATGGATTACATTACAATCAAGTAGTAAGTTGTCTGTCTCTAAATCGAATAAGATAGTCATTTACGTAGTCTTTCATGCTCTATTCTATGACAATTAGAACATAATAATATACATTTATCTACCTCTTTAAGTAGATTATCCCATGACCTACTAATAGCATCTGATATTGATACATCTTTAGTATTTGGGTCAGTATGATGAAAATCAAAAGGAACAAAAGAAGTATGAGTGAAACCACAATGAGCACATATACGCCCACCTATATATTCAGCTAACCTATCTTGTTTCTTTTTAAAATCTTCTCTTCTCCACTTATTTAGTTTATCTTTATTATCTCTCATCCATTTATTATGTTTTATTGAAATACACTTCTTACACTTAGCTGTACGTCCATGAGGAAGTCTTTTGTCCTTATTGAACAGCTCTAATTCCTCTTCAGTCCTAGCCTCGACACCACATTGTGTACATTTTCTTAATATACTCATTTACTTCCTTTAAAAATCTTCGTTATCATACTCCTCTGTTTGTGTTATTTCAAACTCCTCATCAGTAGGGTGACATATGCCTGTATCAATATCATATACAAATCCTACAGTTTTACCTGTCGCTTTACCTGAGAACCTGTCTTTAATAACCCTTACTAAACCTTTCTGTCTTTCTTCAGGTGTTGCTGCTAAAGTATTTCTTTCTATACCTAACATAAAGTAACTCCATCTCATAATTGCCCTCGAACCAGTAAACATTCCTTGTTCAACACGTCCTCCTGCCTCATGAGAAGGCCCTTTCTTAGGTGGGTTCAGATGGCTTACAAGTAGTATCCATATGTTAAGTTCCTTAGCTAGTGAAGCTATCTCTTCCATTAAGGCATCAAGATGTCGTCTCTCATCCTCAGCATGAGCATTAAGGGCAGTAAGATTGTCAATATAAAAAAGTTTAATTCCATACGAGACATTAGCACTCCTTATCTTATTTTTAATAGTCTGCCAATCTATTCTACCAAAGTTATCGTAGATATATATATTATTGTTTAGTCCTTGTATAGACTTCTTTAAGTCATCTTTAGAGTAATCACTGTCAGGTAAGTGATAATGTACTCCATCCATCTTACCACATACTCTAAGTAGTGTTTCTACTTTACCTTGCTCTAGCATGAAAGTAGCTACCTTATGTCCTTGTTCTATATCAAAGGCTATCTGTTGTGTAACGAAGTCAGTCTTACCTATCGCTACACCTGCACCTACTGTGACTATCTCTCCATATCTTCTACCATAGCTTATGTCTGTAAGCTTAGGATATAACCAAGGTAGTCCTACTTCAATAGGCTTCATAGCTTCTTCTAGTAGGTCATCAGGACTAACAAAACCATCAGGCTTATAATCTTGAGCATTATAGAAGGTTTGTACTACTCCTGCTTTACCTGTAGTAACTAATACTTCATTAGCATCTTTACACTCAGGATGTTTAATTATCTTTACTTTACCAGCTGGTAGTAGTGGTATACATTCTTCAATAGCTTTATTACCTTGTTCATCATTATCAAACCATAGATATATTTCTTTAAAGCTATTAATCCATTCACTATTAGCTAGTATCTCTTTCTTAGCTGATTGTGCCCCATTCTTAATAGATACAATAGGATATGTTCCTAATGCTTCACTAACAGATAAAGCATCAAGTTCTCCTTCACATATAGTAAGCTTCTGTCCACCACCTTTAAATAGTTGTTGACCAAACATTAAAGCTTTCTTAGGTTCTCCTATAAACTTAAATGTCTTATCTTTATATCTAAGCTTCTGTGCCACTCTATTACTCTCTACATCATAGTAATTAGCTATCTGTACTATATTACCATTAATATCAGTTCCTACTGTATATCCATATCTACTACAAGTAGATTGAGATATTCTTCTTTTAGCTAATCCTTGATATTCTCCATGTAATAATTCTTTACTCATTGTAGATGCTCTTCTAACAGCCTTATGTAGTTGGTCTTGTTCCTCTTTAGACCAAGTATCACAAGCGAAACAGTAAGCAGTCCCATTGCTATATATAGCATTACCATCACTACTTCCACAGTTACTGCATGGTGCATGATATAGAAACTCTCCTTTATTCTTTTCCACATTCTATCTCCTCTATCATTACATCTACCCTAGGTTTATGCTTATCTATATCCCCATGTATACCTCTAACATCAGGTACAATAGTATAATTATCATCAGGTATCTTTTTAGCCTCTACTAAAGCATCTTGAAAGAACTTATCTACTACTGCTACTACATTCATTACATCATATCTACGTCTTGTAGATTTATATACTGTGTAAGTTATCTTGATTTGTTTATCAAACTTAGGACAGTCCCATAGTTGTTGTACTGCTTTAATAGTAAACAACTTCTTTACCTGATTACGTTGTTGATAATGTAAGTTACTAACTCTATTATAGTTTAGATAGATGTCTTTCTTCTTTCTTGTTCCTACACTTATAAAGAGAGGAAGGCTAGTAGTAAAACTAGCCATTGTTATAGTCTGACTATAAATAATATTAATATATTTATATTGACTAATATGATAGCAATCTTATCAAAATTAGTAAAAGGTCTTTCTTCATTTAATATTTTCCACACTAGAAGTCTCCATTTTCACTATCATCTTCATCAAAAGATGTATCTACATTAGAGGGTACATAACCATCATCATCAAAGTCTTCTCCTTCACTAGCACCACCAAACTCTTTAAGTTCTAATATCTGCATAGCTGACCACGATAAGCTTACTCCTATTGTATTAGTAGTAGCCATATAGTAAGGATTAACATATACTTTACACTTAATAATACTACCATTACCTACTTCAGGACATTGGTCTCTAGGTATCTCTTTACCACCACCTATAAGCTTAACATAGTCTTGTCCTTGTTTTCTATCAAGTACATTCTTAAGCTTAGGTTGTATCATCATCTTACCTGTCTCAGTTTCAATAGTATAATTACCATCATCATCTTTCTCTTTAATGATATGGTCTTTAAATGGATAAGCTTTGTTTAGTGTTTTCTTCTTACTAGCTGTAAGCTTCAAATCTCCTTCATCATTCATAGCTTCATCATAAGCTTTATCAATCATATTTTCTATCTTCTTAATGAATAACTTATAATCATCAGCTTCAGGGTCTGCAAGTAGATTAACACTATACTGACCTCTTGGTGAGTATTGTCCTGTATCTAAAGACTTCTTTAAGTACTTACACCACTCAGCTTCACCTGCAAATGTAACTATATTTGTTCCTCGTACCTTAAAAGGTTTCTTATTTACTGCCATCTTCATTCTCCTTTGTTTTAGTTATTGGGTATGTTCCTATTAGTAATTTACTAACTTCATCCATATTATTCTCTACTTGCTGTAGTAGTCCTAACAAAGCATATTGCTTTATCTGTTCATTATCTATTTCTTCTACTTCATCTAGTAATCTATTAAAGAATATAGATAACTTTTCCCTTATAGTCATATGACCTCCTTTATATTACTTAAGTATAAACTTAAATTTTCTTTTTTTTTCTTTTCTCCCAATGGGAGCAACATTAAGGTTTATTTAAGGTTAACTAAATATATACCTGCTATTACGTACTTCATTTAAATCTAAGTCATTTATCATAACCTTATCAATAACATTTATTCCTTCAGGTAAAATTTGACTAACCCAATCAGCTAATGGATTACCTTTAAATAACTCTATGTAAGCTTCTCTTACCTCTACATTAAGTATAGAAACATCATTAGGGAGCACACCATAACTATCATGTATTAACCAAAAGCTATTAACTCCTCTTTCTTTACATCTTTCTACTGTTCTATATAATAAAGTACAATCTAAAGAATGTATATAGTTAGGAGCTATACCGTTTAGCATCTTAATATAGTGTGTTTCATCAGTAGGATGATATAATACTAATTGCCCTAGTGGTGTTCTAAGTCTCTGTCTTTTCTCTCTTTTAATACGTTGTAATACAGGAAAGTCATATATAGGTGATAACCAAAAAGCACTATCTTCTCTCTGTAGAGATTGTCTAAGTACTTCTTTAATAAATTCTTGTCCTCTTCTAGCACCTTGAACTACCTCTCCTATTGCTTTATCATTAAGTTTTGATATTAATGTAGCTACTACCCACTTATCTCCTTTCCAGAATATCTGATTACTGTCTTCATACTCACTTAATAATTCATATACTTGTTCATACATACCCCTCTTAGTTACACTATAAGGCTGAGTCATTACATTTCTTTTAGTTAACTTTCTAGTTATCTTACCTTTGATACTATCAGCTTCAACTAAAGTAGGTCTAGTATGTTCCTCTCCATCTTTAGTAGTATATGTTATCTTTCTAGGATAATCATTATTAGCTAAATATTCTTCTACTTTATTAGCTACATCTTGATATATGTCATTAACTCTATCACTACTAATAACATTTACTGCTTTAGCTCCTCTTTTATCCTTAAGTAAACCACTATATATTTGTATTCCACTACAAGTAGCATCAAGCTGTACAGGAATATACACCATAGACCCCTCTAGGTGCTCCGTAAAGGCAAAACAAAAGGCTAGGAATAGTAGAGGACTATCTACATCATACCATAGCTTTAAATTGCTTATAGGGTCTTTAGCTATTAGCTTAATAGTAGGTATCATTTCATCTATCTTAGCTATTCTATCCTCATAAGTAAGCTTATCATAACCATAACAGTTAGCTCCATGTATCTTTAACCAGTATTCTCCTTCCTTAGTTAAATATTGACCATCAGCAAACTGTAGCATAGACTTAATATTATCAGAAGATTGAGGGTTAAGATAAGATTGAATAGGATATAGTCTACCTCTGAAGTCTAAAGTATAACTAAAATATATTCTATCTTCATCTTTAAACTTAGTAGCTGTCTCTAATGCCATCTTAAAAGCTAATCTTTTTGACTCTATACGTCTTATCTTAGTGTCTTGGTCATCCATAGCTTTTAACCACTTCTTCTTATCTTCTACATTTATAAATTTACCATCTTCATTAAGCTTACCATAATCTGACTTAGGCACTAACTCATGTATATTAAGTGTATTCATATAAGGTATCTCTCCACATAGAATAGGATTAGATACTGTACTTCTATCATCAACTATATTATATTTAATAATAGTTTGTATTGTATCATATACTTTTCTGTTTATCTTATATGGAGTAGATTGAATGTCATTAACTATTTTCATTAACCTAGTTAGGTCAGGTTGAGTAGCCATAATCATATTAAAGTCTTTCTTAGTTCTACACTTTATAAAACTTATATCTTTCTGTGTCCAATAACCACCACTACCATTAATACTCTCCCAATCTTTAGGAGGATATACTAAAGGATAATAAGCTGTTATAAGATTACCAAAGAATACTTTAGACCTCATAAATAACTGTTTAGTATCATTACTAAGCTCTACATTATATGATGTATCTTTATCTTTATATATAGTAATAAGATTACATCCTGATTTATAAGCTAAGTCTATACAAGTAGTACCTAATAGCTTTGCTATATCACCACTAACACTCTGTTGTGTTATTACTTTAGCTGACATTCTACATTTCTGTTTCTTAACCTCACTATCACCTTTACGTTTATTATGTCTTTCTATAAAACTAAATAATTTAGGTCTTTCCTCTTTTAATAGCTGTATATTACCATGATTAGACATTACTTTTACTATATGTTTACTAATAGCTAAACTTTTAGTAGCCCCTCCTTTTAATAAAGCACTTAATAATGTCTTAATAATGACATAAGCTATATTATCTGCTGTACCAAATGTATCTTTTAAAAATATCTGTACTTTCTTATTATTACCCCTTAAGTCTAAAGATAGATACTCGTCTATATAAGAAGATAATGTATCAATAGTAGCTTTAACTATAAGTATAACTTCTTTACTATCTTGGATAGCACCTGTCTCTATCAACTTAGCTAGTTTATTATCATACTTATTTAAACTAACATTCCAAGTTTCTTCTTCTAGTTGTATTTGCTTCACTAGATTAGGGTGCATTCTACTCATATCTAAATATAGTCTCTAGGATTAACTTCTAAGTGCACTACTTCATCATTAATATAGTCATACATAGGTACTTCTATTATGCCAAGTGCTCGTTCAAATGTATAACCATTCTCCCATAGATATGATAATACTTTATCCTGTACTTCAAAGAAGTCTTCATCTTCTAACTCATATTGCCATATTAGAGTCCCTCTATTTCCATCTATATCTTCACCATAGTTTTCTTGATAGATTAGCATTATAATCCTCCTATATAGTCTAAATACATATCATACTGGTATTCATAAGGAAGTCCTAAGATGTAATCATCTGCATATACATCTAACCATTCATTGAAGTTCATACATATACTCCTTATATAAATACTTATGCTCTTCAGGTAGATTATCATAGATAGCTTGAGCTAAATCTCTAATCTCCCATAGTGCTGACTTAGATGTTCTAAGTGATAGGAAATTTTGTAGTGACCTAGCATTGATAGTCCATACAAGTGATGTCTTGAATGCTTCAGGAAGACAATACTTTGCTATATCATTAGGTATACCATCAACTAACGACATTCTTAGATTTTCTAAAGCCATCAGTGAATTATTATTTATTTGCTGATTGTCGCTGAATACTAAGTATTTTTGTCCTTGTTTGTACCTATATAACATGTTGTAATTCTCTATTTCTGATTTTTCATACTCTTCATACTCTTCGTTACTCAAAGTACATGTATATTCATCTTCATCTGCAATTACAAAGTCTAACTCTTCATTCTTCAATTCTTTCAACGTATACCTAGTAGATTTAACACTTAAACTAGCCATTCTATGACGAGCAAGCTCTTGCAGGCATGCTCTGCTAATACCGTCTATATCAAATGTATATACTAGATGTTCTGCTATACTTCCATGTTTATTCTTATTACCAACACGTTCGATTAAAGACTTGTCTTTCTCTCCACACTCACTATCTGAATACATATGCACTCTTTGGTCAAGTCCAAAAGTATCCGATTTATCCTCACTAGCCCAGCACTTTCTTATCGCTTTAGCACAGACAAAAAGTGGAGTATTATATATTAGTTCAACTTTCATTTTAATCTCCTACAATATCCCTCGCAATCTTCACGAGGTAATTCTTTACCAATCATATCTTTCCTCCTAAAGTAAATATTCTATTTGTTCTAGTTCCTGAGTCTTTTACCATCTTGCATCTAAATAATGCAAACAATGGCTGTTTTTCCATGTCCCATTGCTTCTTAAACCCAATATAAAAATGTGGTTTTTTATCTCTTATTCCAAATACTATTATTAGTGGTTTCATTTTAATCTCCTACAATATCCCTCGCAATCTTCACGAGGTAAATTTCTAACTACACCATGCTTATCTACGTCATCTATATAAAGCTCTTGTGTCTCTATTGTTTCCCAAGCCATACACTTGTCTGTTATACAACTAATATTTAAATGTGAATAGTCTGTCATATTAAACGCTTCTACTCCAGTAGCAAGACACATATGTTGTATAAAAGGGCATGCTAGCTTGTTTAATTGTCATCTCTAGCCTCCATTAGTTACTCCTTTCTTTATTTCAAACTTATCATATAGTTTTTGATTTGGTAGCCAACTCTCATAGAAACACTCTATGAATGCTTCTTCATAGAAGTTAAACTTTGGCAGTAGGTTTTAGCCTACTGCTGTTCTAATTCATTTCTTTTTTTAACTATTTTCTAACATATTTTTAGCATTTAGAAGCCCTAGTTTATTTTCTTGTATTGTGTCTATTATTTTAAATCTTTCATCGCTCCAACAGAAAAAATCAGTTTTAGTGATTTCAGCATCTTTTATGTTATTGTAAGCAAATATACAAATATCATATCTAAGATATTTTTTATTAAATTCAAAGTAAGCATAAAAAGTATTATGTCCACGTTCAAACTCAACAATACTACAAGCAGCACATATCTTGTTTTGTTCTGGGGTATCGTCTGTTTTCCCTATGTAACTATATAAGCACCATCTACTTTCATCATAATAATCATGTGTACTGTCACCTACGTAGTCTTGTGAGTTTGGTGATACAGTAATTTTTAAATCTCCATAGTCACTAAATATAACTTCTCCATCACCCATAAATCTTTTTCTTTCTTTATCCCATACTATAAACTCATTCATCACTTACTCCTTTTCTTTATTCTAAGCTTACACTCACTACCGAATAGCTTCCATCTATAATGCTGACAGCTACTACATTGTCTTATCGTATTTTTATCCCTATATGCTATCGTGATTTCGTTTGTCATCTCTTACCCTCTACGAAGCCAAGAGCTTCTAGTTTTCTATATTGATTGCCTTTAAATTGGTTAGATAAAGTCTCTTCACTACATCTAACAGATACTAATTCCCAACACCCTAAATCGTTTTTTACTTCCCAATACCATAGCTTCTGCTTAGGTTGTTGTTTAATTCTGTAAGCACACATCAACCAGTTCCAAGTAGGGTTATGAGTATGCTCCCACTTGCTATCTACATAAGATTTATTTCTATACTCTATCTCAGCACCATTCTCATAAGCAGTCATTACGTTTATCATTTCTTTAGTTGTCATTTATTATCCTTTATAAAGCTAGGTAGTTCACCTATAAAAGGCTCACACTCTGTATAATATATAGGTATATCTTTAGGATTAAAGAATACTGCGTATTTTCCATTATAATATCCATTCACAAGCTTCAAAAATTCTTTCAATAGCTTTATCCATATTTTCATCTTCCCAAAACTTTCTTTTATCACTTCCATATTTAGCGACTTTTGTAAAGCCTCTAGTATCTTGTATTATACAATACCCTTGCTCACAAGCCCATTCTTTCATTTTGTGAGACAGTTCGTAGATGTTTATATTTCTACATTCATTGTGGAAGCCATCAAATTCCCAAAAACATAAAATGTTATTATTAATATCATCTTCTTTAATTTCTGTATATATTGTTACTCCCAACACCTCACTAAGTAGTTCTTTACTAGGTAATATCATAACACCACCTCCCAAAAGTTCAATGCTTCGGCTAATATTTTGACATTATATTCTGACATGTAAATTTTGTTTAAGTCCTGATTTTCAGTTTCGTAACTTGCCCCATAGCTTTTTTTTCTGTGGTCATAATAAATAAACCATTTCTTTTGCTTAATATCATTCCAATCTTCTCTCCCACCATCATCATTTTCCGCTAACCAAGCTAGTTGCCTATTGAAGCTTCTCATCTTATCTCTAGCCCATTCCGCTTGTTCTTTAGTTTGATATTCAGTACCAAACTCTCTATAGTCTTTTAAACTAGACAATATTCCTACGTACCCATCACTTCTAATAATCCATTTACCACCTTTAGGTTGCCACTTAGTTATTTTAGGCTTAGGTGGTTGTATAATTATAGTTTCACCATTTGTTAGAGCTTGGTACTGCTCATCTGTTAATGTTATTGTTTTCATTTGTTACTCCATTCTTCATAATTTACATAAAACTCTATTAGCTCATCTGATATAGGGTCATAGAGTTCAACCAGGTATTCACCTTTGTAATATCCTTCATCTTCTGGGTAGTGAGTAAATATGTACTCTAGTATTTCAGCTCTGTCACTAGGTTGTAGTTCATACATTACTCTGTACTCACCACGATTACCGTCTGCATCTTCACCATAATGTTCGATGTAGCTTAACATGTTATCCTCCGATAGTATAGTTTTTTGTTCAATTCTCATAACTGTTCCTTTAAATAAGACAGCCAGCTAAGGAGTAAACTGGCTGCTAATAGTGATTTGGTTATATTGTGCTATATTGAGAGATAGCACGATCGAGAACTACGTATAGTTCTCTGTGATGTTACTCAGCATAATAACTAGCTGTGTAGCTTTCTATCATACTTGCAAGATGTTCTTTAGTGAGGTGTTGGTCTATGAACTCTTGGATAGCTATGCAGTCTTCAGGTGTTGTGTAAAGTACTTCTACATATATGGGTACTGATTTGAAAAGCGATATTTCTCCAATTATGGTAGCTGCTAGGGCTAGTACTGTTACTTTCTCATTATCATTTAGATTCGTGTAAGGGGTTCCATCTTCTATAGCGGATAAAGCGCTAATAGTGTATGCATATAGGTCTTTGGCTGATTCAAAGCCACATGCTGCTGATAGTTTGTCACTGTCATGATTAAATTTTCTCATTTGTTTTCCTTTATTGGTTTATTGTTGAATGCTGGGCAAGTGTCTGAGTAGTCTGACATTGCTATGGGAGCATCACCGCTGGCTTTACCCCACCACACCATTAATATCTTTTAACTTCTCGGCTTCACTTATCTTCATCTTACTTACTTCTCATAATAATCCTTTGGTTGAATTTCTATATCAACTAACTTATCAGTGGTGTTATCATACAACTCAACAAAAGCTGAATCTGGATAATCACCGTCTGGATAATCTTCTTCAAGTTGCTTGTAACAACTCTCACATACCACTACTTCCTCTCCTAAACAATAATCATATACAGTATATAATTGTTCATGTACTCCACAATAATCACATACTACAGGCTCTCCTATGTGGTTTTCAGCTTTCTTATATGAAATCCAATCCTCATACATATAGTTAGTCTCTACATAATCATACATATCATCAAACTGTAAACTACTATCTCTTAATACATAATAAGTATGCAACATATCTGATATATTAATATATTCATTAGGTGTATGTTCATTGTTATAACCTACTGATAAATTTATACAAGCTATATCACAGGTAGATGATAGATTACTAGAGTCTGTAAAGCTTCCCATAGCTTCTACATATCCCTCTTCTTTAAATATATCTATTAATAATTCATTATCATAACCATACAATGCTACTTCAGGTACTCCTTGTATATGATTTCTTCTATCTAATCCAATAAAACAAGAGTAACTGCTTTGTTTAAAGTGTTCTGTCTTTGTATAAAATGTACTTCCTATTCCTCCTATCTCTTCATCAAAGAAGAAACCAAAACTATATCTATCTCTAGCTATCTTATCAGATTTCATATCTTCTATAAGTCTCATCATAATATATACACCACACCTATCATCACCACCTAAACATCTAGCTTTAGATAGTTTAGATAATCTTATTGTACCCTCATTACTTATAAAGTCATTATGTCTTAATGTAACTTCTTTATTTACTGTATCTAAATGACTACATAGTAAAGGAGTATTAGGAGTATAATTAATGATAATGTATTTACCATATTCATGCTTTATATCTAATCCTTTAGCTCTCTTTAATATAATATTATAGAGCTCTAATTGACTCATAGTTAATAGTTCTTCAATCTTCATCATCTTCATTCTCCTTTATTGCATTATATAGTTCTTCACTCTTATACCATGTATCATTATCTTCACAATAGTATGCATACTCTTCAGCTTCACATTCAAAGTAAGTCTCAGTCCTATTATAACTATCTACTATTACATCTACAATATCCTCATTATAGCTATAATCATTACTATACTTACTATAATTTAGTGGTACTCTATTGAGATAATAGTTATCATCTATCTCACTTCTAAATACATCCCCATCATCATAATCTAAAAAACAACCATGATAGTCACTATATACATATCTACTATTATCACTCATACAATCGTCGCAGATATATTCATATGTATTTTCTATGTATGTTATTTCATTAGTAAGATAATATTCACTACAAGATGAACAATAAGTATAATTATCATGGAAGCAGTACTCACAGAAGCACTCTCCATCACTATTATAGAATGCGTCATCCTCGTTTATTCTATCTCCACATTCACAACAATAACGACCACTATCTATAAATGTATCTCCCTCTGTACTATCTAAAGTATGATAGTATCCTTTTATAGGGAAGTTATGGAGTATACCATCTTTGTAATGCTTAAATGTATCCATATAAGGTACTTCTGCTTCTTCTATACCATAACCTACTTCTACTTTAAGTTGTAGAAGTAACTCTTCTCCTTTATATGTTATCTTCTTCGTTGAATGATAGTTTTGTTCTGTTCTGTGTGCATAGTTATTAGCACTCGCCCACTTCTTAACCATATCTACTATTCTATGATTATCGCTTGGATATATTCTATCCACTAATCCATCACAGTCATCAGGTAATCCTATAACACTCTCAGATAACCATAACATACACCTAGCATACTCTCTCCCCTCTTTATAGAATGATACATATCTTAATTCTTCTACATTATCTTGTAGATATTTAAAGAACTCACCCTCTCCACTCATACAACTATGAATGTCTGTGTCCCTGTAACCTTTTGAAACATCAGGAGTTTTATCTATGTTATAATCATTATAATCCTCACCTTTATTATACTTAATAAAAGCTTCATAAAGATCTTTACAATCTAAGTATTCACATAATACTTTCTTAGTAGATAGAGTAGTTGTTTTTAGCTCTCCTTTATAATTGTATCTTCCTTCTATTTCTATATCATTATGATAATAATATATAATAAATTTAGAATACTTAGTAGGTATTTTAGTATGTTTTATACTCCGAATATCATAATTTAACTTGTTACATAAGTTAAAAAAGTTAGGGGATATAATAATAGCTATATCTGTATTTTTCTCTGTTCTTACAAAACCTTCAGGCATGACTCACTCCTTTATTTAGTTAATAGCTTATAAGCTTTAGTATTTAGTTCCTCTTGTAGCTGACCTTCTATCATAGGCTTACGTCTAACGATAGGTTTACTCCTATCACTTACTACACACCTCTTCTCTACTGTCATAATATTATGACCTTTATTATCCATATATCTTTGTCTTTGTATAGAATCACTAAGTTTACTCATCTCAAACCTCTCTTGTTATGTTATCTACTCCTAGAAGAGCCTAGCGTGTCTCTTAGCAGAGCCTAGAAGCTCTTAAAGTGTTAAAGTAATACAAATGTACTACTAACCTACGTTCGTTTAAATTTGACCCCATAGCGTTCATCTATGAGGCTATTCTATTTAATAGCTTTCTTTATTAAATAATTTAGTAGTCATTCTTGACTTCTTAATATATTAATTAAGCAGTTAATGGTCATTCTTGACTTCTTAATATTATTTTATTTAATTACTCTTAAAGTAATCATTATAATAATTATATCTTTATAACTATTATAATAACTACTAAAGTTTATCTATTATTATAATTACTAACGTAATATATTATAATTACTATATTTATTATAATATTATATATAACTTTATTATATCTTTATATATATATATATAATATATTATTAATAGCAATTATCGTTCCACATTTGTAATTTATTAAAAAGTAGGGATAAACTATTTGGTATAAAAGCCCGTATAACGCCGTTTACCCTTTAGGCGTTACCATAATCACAGGTTTGATTGTATGTCCTAACTGTGTTATACCAACTAACAATAATAAATTAAAGAAACACGATACATTATAATTATTCATTTTAAATACTTCAAGATTGTTGCTTATTGCATTAATAAGTTATAATCAATCTTTAGTTATTCTTAATTATTTAAATTATAATTAAGTATCATCGTAATTGTAATGATTTATATGTTATATCCCTTACATTAAGAGAATTTAACTAAATGATTACAAAAATTAAATAACATAAGCCATAAAGACTTAATAAGATACTCATTGGATAGATTAATGAGTACCCTATAAATCTTCATTCTAAGCTACTTTTGGTAACTCAATTGAATGTTCTTTTGTTGTTTCAAGTAATAGTGCCTTAATATCTTCACATTTATTGACTTTAGTTTTACTTAACCAACCTTTATTAATATAAGAAATTACTCTCTTAATTGTATTCACTGTTACATCTTCACTTTGTAAATCAAGAGATAATCCCAAACTTATATAATTACAAGCTAATGTAAAGAGTCCAAAGTCTTTGACATCAACTTTCATATTAGCCTTAGCTATAAGTACTAAGTTTCTTTTCTCAGTCTTAGCAAAGAGACTATTCATTCTTATTGTCTTAATCTCTTCATTAATAGCTACAAATAACTCTTTGAATAGTCTTCTATTCTCAGCAGTAGCAACTCTTATACTCTCTTTATTTGAAGCAATGACTTTCAAACTCTCATTAATACTTTTCATAATAATTCCTTTATTAATTAAATGGTAGTTTTAAAGATACTACTACCAAACTATTTATGACCTCAAATGTAATGTTACTCTCTTTTACCTTAAAATAAAATAAAGTAAAAGAAAAATAAATAACATAAGAGAGAAGATCAAAAGCTAGAAGCTAATGTCCCTCTCAACTCGAATAAAATTATATAACAATAAACTTAAAAGAAAATAAAATATAGAAGAAATTTAATTGATAATAAATATCAAATAGATAATAAAATGAGAAAACATAAAGAAATAAATTAATTTAAAGATAGCTAGCGAGAACGGAGAGAGATGAACGAATTAAGAGGATAGATATATCAATTAATGACTATCGTTGAAATATGAGGAATTTAGAGGTATTTATGAAGGTATATAGAAGAGAGATAAAAGAGGATTACATAAGATTGTTTAAGTATATTCTGCAGTAGATATAATCACACACACACATAAGTGTATTAATAGCAAGAATATAGCAATAATATCAATGAATAATGAATAAATATAATGATAATAACTATCAATAAAGAAGAATAATGAATAAATATAATGATAATAACTATCAATAAAGAAGAATAGACACTAACTATCATAAATATAATGATAATAGCTATCAATAATAAGGAGATTGATAATGAATATCAATGAATAATAGCAAGAATATAGCCATAATATCAATGAATAATAATGATAATAGCTATCATAATAAGAGAATAAGAGTGATTCTCCATCAAATTGAGTGCTTCTCCA
>Ga0194138_10000179_pt1 | contig 31231 bp, 29 predicted proteins | sample TARM_MetaG_T2_14_FD_134022 | JGI IMG/M metagenome (GOLD analysis project Ga0194138, IMG submission 134022) | Freshwater microbial communities from Pennsylvania, USA, analyzing microbe dynamics in response to fracking - TARM_MetaG_T2_14 (version 2) | ecosystem: Environmental > Aquatic >...
GGACGACTTGAACACTTGCGAGGCACCGCCCTGGGCTTTAGAAATTTAACCCACTACATAGCCAGGTGCTTGCTGAAGTCAGGAGGGTTTAGAAATCAGCTACACCCTTAAATGCGAAGAGCCCGGGCGGGTGATCTCGTATATGGTCAGCCGCTTCAAGTGCGGGAAGACATCGTTCTTGAAGGCGCGGCGGATCTGATCGAGCGAGCTTTGACGGCCCTCTTCAAGGGTGAGCTGCCTATGCTCCAGCCACTTCTCATAGACCGCCATAAAGGTGTTTTCGCCTGCCAGCTTGATGGCTTGGCGCTTTTGCTTGCGGTCGCTACGGGGGTTGATGCCCTTGGCAAGCAAGGCACGCGCTTCGTCCCGCAAACTACGGGCTTCACGCAGCGACAACTCGGGATAGCTACCCAAAGAGATGCGAGCGCGCTGGCCAACCCATGTGTACCGAAAGTGCCAGAGTTTGGCACCGTTGGCCGATACGAAGAGTGAGAGGCCATTGAAGTCGGCGATGGTGTAGGGCTTGCCGGTGGCCTTGGCCTGCCGAGCCATCATGTCGGTGAGCATGTTTCCAACTCCTCAGAGATGAGTTGGACCCAATGTTCGATACCGTCGCCAGGCTCCTCCAGCAACAATGCGGCACGGGGGCTGACCGCATTGGATGTACCACTTTATGTACCGAAATGTACCGGCAGTCAGTGGATTTCGCTGGATGTCACTGGATCGAGATTCTGGAAAATTCTCAATCGTGACAACAACTTATGACGCTCTATGGATTTCCTTGGAAGTCCCTGGAAAGTCATCGTGGAGCGGGTGAAGGGAATCGAACCCTCGTCATTTGGTTGGGAACCAAAAGCTCTACCATTGAGCTACACCCGCGTGGCGCCTTTTTAGCAGATTCGCTGTTGACTGGGAAGTGGGCTTTTTCTCTGCAGGACGGTCAGCGCCGGGCAGGTATGGCCAGTGTTTCACCAACACGCAACAACTCGCCGGGAATATGGTTTGCCTCACGCAGTGCATCCAGCGTGACCCCGTAGAGACGGGCGATGGCGTTCAGTGTGTCGCCGGGTTGAATTCGGTGGAATTGTTGCGTTGCAGCCGGGCTTTGTGGCGCTGGAAGCATCAGGCGCTGGCCGGGACTAAGGATGGCGCCACGCGGCAAGGTGTTGATCTCGCCCAGTTCTCCAAGGTCGACATGGTGGCGCGCGGCAATGCCCCAGAGCGTTTCGCCCGGCTGCACAATGTGTTCGCGCAGCGCGTTGCCATGGCGCGCCGGGACGGGTGTGTTGACCCGCTGTGACCGGGTTGCAGAGGCTTTCGCCAGCAGGCCCGCGCGAGCGGATTCAATGGGGTCGCGTGTGTTGATTCTCCTGGGATCATGTCGTGCCAGGTCGGCTAATGCTGTGCGGGGAATGGCAAGCCGGGTTCCGGGAACCGTCGGCAGTTCGGTCGTGCGGGTTGCTGGATTGAGGTTTCGCAAGTCGTCGAGCGATACATTGGTCAGACCAGCAACCCGGTGCAGATCAAGGCTGGCATCGACAGGGATGCCGACCACCGCGTTTTCAGGCCGGTACGCCGGTGGCTGAATGCGGCGGCTCTCGAGGATCTGGCGCAGGGCGAGAATTTTCGGTACATAGCCCATCGCATCAGAGGAAAGTTGCAGCGACCAGTAATCGGTTTTTCTGCCAGCCAGCTGGTTGGCTTCCATCGCGCGCGCCACGTTGCCCTGTCCGTAGTTGAAGGCCGCAAGCACCAGCTGCCAATCGCCAAAGCGGTTGTACAGACTTTCCAGGTAATCCAGGGCTGCATCAGTGGAGGCAAAGACATCGCGCCGTCCATCGAAATCTGTGGTTTGGCGCAACCCATAATGCGCACCTGTTGCTGGCATGAACTGCCATATCCCGGCAGCGCCGCTCGGGCTGGTGGCGCGCGCCGAAAAGCCTGATTCGATCAATGGAACCAGAAAAAGCTCGCCGGGCAGGTTGCGGCGCTTGAGCTCACTCAGCAGATATTCAGCCCAGGGTTCGGAGCGCTCTAGAGAAACGGTGACGATGTTGCTGTTGAGCAGGTAAAAGTCGACGTAGCGTTGCACTCTGGCGCGGCCTGCCGCCTCTGTTGGTAGCGGTATCGCAAATTGTCTGGACAGCTCTGTCCAGACGTCCTTTCCGGCCGTATGCCGGGTATCGTAGCCGGGCAAGTCGTTGCTGACCGGTGCTGTGCTGCAGCCGCCCAGCCCCAGACTGGCGGCCCCGAGCAGCAACAGCAGGCCGGCTATGCCGCGAAGACGTTTGAAGTAACTGCAAACCGCTGAAAGATGGCGGTCTGCAGGCAGCAGGGCGCGATCTTGCCCGGCATCGGGAAAGCATTTCATTTGTGGAAGCTGGCTCAAAAAAGGTGTTGCGACGATAACTGTTTCGCAACGGCTAGCCAATAGATTCAACGCATGGCGCAAAGCTGCCGGCGGTTTGGGCAGTCGATTGCAATAGGGTCCTCTGTAATGTGGAATATTTCTTGCAAAGCAGGTGTGCAACACTAACCAGCGTCAATAATCTGTTCGGGAATTCAGTGGCATGGCTGTCGATCGCGCTCAACTGATGGGAAACATGCGGACCGGTCTGTCCGGGCTGCGGCATGGCAGTCTCGGCGTGCCGATTCTGTTGCTGGTGATTCTCGGCATGATGATGCTGCCGGTTCCGCCATTCCTGCTCGACGTGTTCTTTACCTTCAATATCGCTCTGGCGCTGGTAGTGCTGCTGGTTTGCGCCTATGCCCTGAGACCGCTGGATTTTGCAGTATTCCCGACCATCCTGCTGGTAGCCACGCTGCTGCGTCTGGCGCTGAACGTTGCTTCGACGCGGGTGGTTCTGCTCTATGGTCATGAGGGGGGTGATGCTGCCGGCAAGGTGATCAAGGCCTTCGGTGAGGTGGTGATCGGTGGCAACTATGTGGTCGGTCTGGTGGTGTTCGCCATTCTGATTATCATCAACTTCGTGGTGGTGACCAAGGGTGCCGGGCGCATCTCCGAGGTCAGCGCGCGTTTTACCCTGGACGCCATGCCCGGCAAGCAGATGGCCATTGATGCTGATCTGAACGCCGGTCTTGTTACCCAGGAAGAAGCCAAGCTCCGTCGTCAGGAGGTGTCGCAGGAAGCCGACTTCTATGGCTCGATGGACGGTGCCAGCAAGTTCGTGCGTGGTGATGCGGTGGCTGGTCTGCTGATTCTGGCGATCAATATCATTGGCGGCCTGGCGATTGGCATGGCCCAGCACAATCTGGCCTTTGCCGATGCCGGGCGTATCTACGTGCTGCTGACCATCGGTGACGGTCTGGTGGCGCAGATTCCTTCGTTGCTGCTGTCCACGGCGGCGGCCATCATGGTTACCCGGGTCTCGACCTCCGAGGATATGGGTGAGCAGGTCCAGCGACAGATGTTTGCCTCGCCCAAGGCGCTGGCGATTGCCGCAGCGATTCTGCTGGTGATGGGCAGCATTCCGGGTATGCCGCATTTCGCCTTTCTCAGTCTTGGTGCCATGGCAGCCGGTGCGGCCTGGCTGATCGCCCGTAAACAGCAGCAAAAGGTGGCAGCGGAGGCCGAGGTAGAGCGTCAGCAAACCGAGGCGCCGGCAGCGCCACGGCCAGAAACACGGGAGCTGGGCTGGGATGATGTGACGCCTGTGGATATGGTCGGGCTGGAAGTTGGCTACCGCTTGATTCCGCTGGTTGACCGTAATCAGGGAGGTCAGTTGCTGGCGCGAATCAAGGGTGTGCGCAAAAAGTTGTCGCAGGAGCTGGGTTTCCTGATGCCCTCGGTGCATATCCGCGACAACCTTGATCTGGCGCCGAATGCCTACCGTATTACCCTGATGGGCGTGGGGGTGGCTGAGGCCGAAATTCATCCGGACCGTGATTTGGCGATCAACCCTGGTCAGGTTTTTGGCGAGGTGCGCGGTATCCCCGGCAAGGATCCGGCGTTTGGCCTTGATGCGGTGTGGATCGAGGCGGCGCAGAAAGACCAGGCGCAGTCGCTCGGCTATACGGTGGTGGATGCCAGTACGGTGGTCGCTACCCACCTTAACCAGATACTGCACAAGCATGCCCACGAGCTGATTGGTCACGAGGAAGTGCAGCAGCTGATGCAAGTGCTGGCAAAGGCCTCGCCAAAACTGGCGGAGGAGCTGGTGCCGGGTCTTATTTCCCTGTCCGGGCTGCTCAAGGTGCTGCAAGGGTTGTTGCAGGAGCAAGTGCCAGTACGTGATATCCGTACCATTGCCGAGGCCATCGCCAACCAGGCTGGCAAGAGTCAGGATACTGGCACGATCATCAACGCGGTGCGCATCGCATTGTCGCGCTCAATCGTGCAAAGCATTGTCGGGCTTGACTCCGAGCTACCTGTGATCACTTTGGATCCAAAGTTGGAACAAATGTTGCTTCAGAGTGTTCAACGGGCAGGACAGGGCAGTGATGACGGAATTTTGCTGGAGCCCGGGATGGCGGAGAAGCTGCAACGCTCACTGGCTGATGCGGTGCAGCGCCAGGAAATGCTCGGCAAGCCGGCGGTACTGCTGGTAGCCGGACAGATCCGCAGCATGCTGGCGCGTTTTGTGCGGTATGCAGCACCGGCAGCCCATGTTCTGTCCTACCAGGAAATACCCGACAGCAAGCAGGTCACCATAGTGGCAACTGTGGGCCAGAGCTAAAACAGGTGAGGTCAGTATGAAAGTCAAACGTTTCTTCGCTGCAGACATGCGCCAGGCCATGAAGCTGGTGCGTGATGAACTGGGGCCGGAGGCGGCAATCCTGGCCAATCGCCGTGTTGCCGGTGGCGTCGAACTGACAGCGGCACTGGACTACCAGCCAGCACGCCTGAGTGTGCCGGCTGCAGGGCTCGAGCAGGAGTTGGATCGCACCCGTCAGCAGATTGCTACGGCCCGTGCGGGTCTGGAAGCCGGAGAGCGTCCGGCCGGGCAGCCGCAGGTCAACCGTCAACTGTTTGGCGAGAGCATGCAGCGGGCTGCCGAGGATGGCTCGCCGGTGGCGCGTGACCTGCTTGCCCGCCTGCGCCGTGAGCGCAGCTCTGCGGAGTCGGAAGGCGTGATCGGGACTGCCTCCGACGTGGCTCCAGCGGTTGCCGAGCCGGAAAGCTTGAATGCCATGCGTGCCGAGTTGGCGGGGCTTCGTGAGCTTCTGGAAACACAGCTTGGCGGGCTGGCCTGGGGGAACGTCCGCCAGAAGCAGCCGATGCAGGCCAACCTGTGGCGCAAGCTGACCCAGCTGGGTTTGCCGGCCAGTATCTGCGAAGAGTTGCTGGCGCTGGTTGCTGATGAGCCTGATGCGCGCAAGGCCTGGCGTATGCTGCTGGCTCATCTTGCCCATCAGGTGCCGGTAATGCCTGGCGAAATTATTGATCGGGGCGGCGTATTTGCCCTGGTTGGCCCTACTGGTGCCGGCAAGACCACCACCTTGGGCAAGCTGGCCGCCCGCTATGTACTCAAGCATGGCAGCCAGCATGTGGCTTTGGTAACCATGGACACCTATCGTATTGGTGCCCACGAGCAATTGCGGACGCTGGGTCGTATTCTGAACGTGCCGGTGCGTGTGGTTGATGAGCAGAACAGCCTGGAGCAGGTGCTTGAGGAGTTTTCCGGCAAGCGTCTGGTGTTGGTGGATACGGCCGGTCTGCAGGCCCAGGATCCCCATCTGCGCAGCCAGCTTGAGGTGCTTGCGCAGCAGGGGCGTCGGGTGCGGACCTTGCTGGTGATGGCGGCTACCAGTCATTATCGGGTGCTCAAGGCCGCCTGGCATACCTACAAGGCCAGCAACCCGGTTGGTTGTGTGTTGAGCAAGATTGACGAGGCGGCGAGCCTTGGTGAGGTTTTGGGGCTGGCCATGGAGCAGAGTTTGCCGGTAGCCTATCTGGCAGATGGCCAGCGCATTCCCGATGACTTGAGTGTGGCCGTCGGTCATCAGCTGGTCAGTCGCGCAGTCAGTCTGGCGACCAGTGAGGCTCCGGCCGATCAGGCAATGTCAGATGTTTTTGCCGGTATACTGCATTCACAACGCGCCGGTTGAGGCGATTGTTCGCCAAGCATGATGATCACGGGGCTGGCGTTTGCAAAGGCGCAGGTCCCCAAACAGACCAACAGGATAATCAGACAGATGGGCAGCAATCATCCGGTTCAGGTAATCGCGATCACCGGCGGCAAGGGCGGTGTCGGCAAGACCAATGTGTCGGTCAATCTGAGCATCGCACTGGCCGAGCTTGGTCGGCGTGTCGTGCTGCTGGATGCTGACCTTGGGCTGGCCAACGTCGACGTGCTGCTCGGGCTCAAACCCAAGGCCACGCTGGCGGATGTGCTGGACGGGAAGTGCGATCTGCGCGATGTGCTGGTCAAGGGGCCGGGCGGCATACGTATAGTGCCGGCGGCCTCGGGTGCGGCACGTATGGCGCAGCTCGACCCGCGCGAGCACGCCGGATTGATCCAGGCATTCAGTGATATCGGCGATGACATCGACGTGCTGATGGTGGACACGGCAGCAGGTATTGGTGATTCGGTTGTGAGCTTTGTGCGCGCCGCACAAGAGGTGCTGGTGGTGGTGTGTGACGAGCCGACCTCGATCACTGATGCCTATGCGTTGATCAAGTTGCTCAACCGCGATCATGGTATGACCCGTTTCCGGGTGTTGGCCAATATGGTGCATACGCCACATGAGGGTCGCGCAGTATTTGCCAAACTGGCAAAAGTGACCGATCGTTTCCTTGATGTCGCCTTGCAGTATGTGGGTGCGGTTCCCTACGACGAAAACGTACGCAAGGCCGTACAGAAGCAGCGTGCACTGTACGAAGCCTATCCGCGCAGCAAGGCTTCGCAGGCGATTCGGGCAATTGCCCAGAAAGTCGACAGTTGGCCGCTTACCGGTAGCCCGCGCGGACATCTGGAGTTTTTCGTCGAGCGTCTGGTAGGGCAGACCGGAAGCGGTCTCTGACAATGAATGCAGGTGGCTTGAGCATGTATACCCGAGCAGGGGTGGGCAGAGATTCGCAGGACCAGTTGCTGGAGCGTTTTGCTCCGCTGGTGAAGCGTATTGCCTATCATTTGTTGGGGCGTCTGCCAGCCAGTGTGCAGGTGGATGACCTGATGCAGGCCGGCATGATTGGTCTGCTTGAGGCAGCACGCAAGTTCGAGCAAGGCAAGGGTGCCAGCTTTGAAACCTTTGCCGGCATTCGCATTCGTGGCGCCATGCTGGACGAGGTGCGCCGAGGCGACTGGGCGCCTCGTTCGGTACATCGCAACAGCCGTATGGTCAGTGAAGCCATTCGCGCGGTCGAGTCCCGGCTGGGTCGGGATGCGCGAGATATCGAAGTTGCCGAACATATGGGGGTGAGTGTTGAGGAATATTACGCCATACTCAGTGACACCCGCGGCAGCAAGCTGTTCAGTTTTGAGGATTTGCTTGAGGCGGGGCACCAGGAGGAAGGCAGTGGCGATGGCAGCCCGTTTGAAGGGTTGCAGGACGAACGCTTCAGAAGTGCTCTGGTAGAGGCCATTGACGGTCTGCCGGAGCGTGAGCGTCTGTTGTTGTCGCTGTATTACGAGCAGGAACTCAATCTCAAGGAAATCGGTGCCATACTGGGCGTCAGTGAGTCACGCGTTAGTCAGTTGCACAGTCAGTGTGCAGCGCGATTGCGCGCAAGACTGGCTGACTGGCAGAGTACTTGAATGGTTGTTACCCGGCATCGGACAATGCCGGTCTGATGCTCCGGCGCAAGTTCGCCCGCGGCGGCAGTGACGGAGGTATCCGATGTGCCAGTGAGGGTGCTCGGAGACAGCATGGGTTAACGGCGTGCGCTGAAGCGCTTGGCTCTGGTTTGTACGGAGGTCCGCTTGGACAAGAACATGAAAATTCTCATCGTGGACGATTTTTCCACGATGCGGCGCATCATCAAGAATCTGCTGCGGGACCTGGGCTTTACCAATACAGCCGAGGCAGATGACGGCACTTCCGCGTTGCCTATGCTGCAGAGTGGCAATTTCGATTTTCTCATTACTGACTGGAACATGCCGGGCATGACAGGTATCGACCTGTTGCGTGCAGTGCGTGCGGATGACCGGCTCAAGCATTTGCCTGTATTGATGGTGACTGCCGAGGCCAAGCGTGACCAGATCATCGAGGCAGCCCAGGCCGGCGTCAACGGTTACGTGGTCAAGCCTTTTACCGCTCAAGCCCTGAAAGAAAAGATCGAGAAGATTTTCGAGCGCGTGCAATCGTAAAACAACCGGGGTAGAGATATGGCTTTGAGTAAAGATCCCGGACAGTTGACCGCGCAGGAGTATGAAGATTCTCTCAGGGAAAACGCGCGCCAGCTGGTCGACCTGATAGAACAGGGCAGTTTCGGTGAGGCTATCCTGGTTATTCACGCGATCAATCAGGCGCGTGATCGTGGCCTCTATTACGAAGTCGGCAAGCTTACCCGTGCCTTGCACAATGCAATCGTCAACTTCCAGATTGATACCACGCACGCACTCGGCGAGGGCGAGACTGAAGATGTATCGCGCATCACCGATGCATCGGACCGGCTGGATTATGTGGTCAGGCTGACCGACAAGGCTGCCAATCGTACTATGGATCTGGTTGAAAACAGTGCGCCGGTGGTGAGTGCGCTGGGTGAGCAGGCGACGTCGTTGAAGGCTGAGTGGCAACGTCTTCAGCGTCGCGAGATCGGACCAGCGGAATTCCGAGATCTTTATCGCCGTATCGGCGCCTTCCTTGAACACACCGAACACTCGACTGATCAGCTCAATGGCAATCTCAACGAGATTCTTCTGGCCCAGGACTATCAGGATCTGACCGGCCAGGTGATCAAGCGGGTTATCACGCTTGTACATGACGTGGAAGAAAGTCTGGTAAGCCTTGTGCGTATGGCCGGACAGGTGGACAAGATGGCAGGCATCCAGCATGCCGAAGGTGTTGAGCAGAACACCGGCTCCTCGCAGGGCGAAGGTCCGCAGATGAATGCCGAGACGCGTGAAGATGTAGTGTCAGGTCAGGACGAGGTGGATGACCTGTTGTCCAGCCTGGGCTTCTAAGGGGAAAGACGCATGAGCTTTGAAGCGGATGAAGAGATTCTCCAGGACTTTCTGGTTGAAGCCGGAGAGATTCTGGACCAGCTGTCCGAGCAACTGGTGGAGTTGGAAAACCGTCCCGACGACATGGACCTGCTGAATGCCATTTTTCGCGGCTTTCATACGGTCAAGGGCGGTGCCGGCTTTTTGCAGCTGGATCCGTTGGTGGCGTGCTGCCACATTGCCGAGAACGTGTTCGACATCCTGCGCAAGGGTGAACGTCAGGTTACCTCTGATCTGATGGACGTGGTGTTGCAGGCGCTTGATAGTGTGAATGCGATGTTTGCCCAGGTGCGTGAGCGCAGCGAGGTTCAGCCGGCTGATCCGGCACTGCTACAGGCACTGGCGCAACTGGCGCAACTGGCGCAGCCCGGCGCAGCGGCACCTGAGCCGGCCCCGGTGGTCACGGCTGCCCCGGTTGAGGCTCCGTCTCCGGTCGCACCTGCGGCGACTTCTGTCACGCCCGATTCCCAGGGTGACATTACCGACGATGAATTTGAGCAATTGCTGGACGCATTGCATGCCGATCCTGAAGGGGATGAAGGCGTGGGCAGTGCTGCTGATGTGATCAGCGACGATGAGTTTGAGTCCCTGCTGGATGAGCTGCATGGCCCTGGTAAGGGGCCCTCGGCTGCCGAGTTGCTCGCTGCAGATGCAGCCGCCCCGACTACCGATGAAATCAATGATGACGAGTTCGAGGCGTTGCTAGACCAGTTGCATGGCAAGGGTGGCGCGCCGGGTAAAGGTGCGGCAGCAGAGCCGGCCCAGCCAGCGGCTGCAGCAGCGTCACCGCCAGCTGCGGGTGCTGATGACCAGATTACCGATGACGAGTTTGAAGCGCTGCTGGATCAGCTTCACGGCAAGGGAAGCGCGCCGGGCAAGGCGGCTGCAGAGGCAGCGTCGTCTGTACCGGCCAGCCAGCCACGCATTGAACCTCCGCCAGCCCCAGCAGCTGCTGCCAAGCCGGCTGCTGTAACCGGCACGAGTGCCCCGGCTCCGGCCGCTGTGCGTGAAAAGTCGCCTGCTGCGCCTGCCGAGGCAGCGACTGCGGAAACCACGGTGCGCGTGGATACGGCGCGTCTTGACGACATCATGAATATGGTGGGTGAGCTGGTTCTGGTGCGTAACCGGCTGGTGCGTCTGGGCGTAAGCAGCGGTGATGAAGAACTGGGCAAGGCAGTTGCCAACCTGGATGTGGTCACCGGTGATTTGCAGATGGCGGTGATGAAAACCCGCATGCAGCCGATCAAGAAAGTTTTCGGCCGCTTCCCGCGGGTGGTGAGGGATCTTGCGCGTAACCTGAAAAAGGAAATCAACCTTGAACTGATTGGTGAAGAAACCGATCTGGACAAAAATCTGGTTGAGGCGCTGGCGGATCCTTTGGTGCACCTGGTGCGTAACTCGGTAGATCATGGCATCGAATCGCCCGAGGAGCGCGAGCAGGCAGGCAAATCGCGTACCGGCAAGGTAGTGCTGGCGGCCGCTCAGGAAGGTGACCACATTCTGCTGACCATCACGGACGATGGCAAAGGCATGGATCCCGAGATTCTGCGTGCCAAGGCCGTGGAAAAGGGCATGATGGACAAGGATGCAGCAGAACGCTTGAGTGAAGCCGAATGCTTCAACCTGATTCTGGCCCCGGGCTTCTCGACCAAGACGGAAATTTCCGATGTGTCCGGCCGCGGTGTCGGCATGGATGTGGTGAAAACCAAGATTTCCCAGCTTAACGGCACCATCAATATCGAGTCGACCAAGGGCAAGGGATCGCGGATCGCCATCAAGGTGCCCTTGACCCTGGCTATTATGCCGACGCTGATGGTGATGCTCGGTCGTCAGGCCTTTGCACTGCCGTTGGTCAGCGTCAACGAAATCTACAGTCTGGACCTGTCGCGTACCAATGTGGTGGACGGACAGGAAGTAATCATTGTTCGCAACAAGCCATTACCCCTGTTCTACCTCAAGCGCTGGTTGATGCCGGGCGACGAAATTACCAACCATGCTGCAGCCAGTGTGGTGATCGTCTCGGTTGGCACCCAGCGTGTCGGCTTTGTGGTTGACCAGTTGGTCGGGCAGGAAGAAGTGGTCATCAAACCGCTTGGGCGGATGCTGCAGGGAACTGCGGGCATGGCCGGGGCGACTATTACTGGTGACGGGCGCATTGCCTTGATTCTTGATGTTCCAGGACTGCTGAAGCGCTATGCGCGGCGTATCTGAGGCGGCTAGCAGCTCTGCTGCGGCTGTCTGAGGGAACGGTGTTTTTCAGTCGCAGCACCTTATTGCTGCGGTTTCAGGAGAGAGTATGCAGGTCAAGGTGCTGGTGGTTGACGATTCAGGGTTTTTTCGTCGGCGTGTGACGGAAATTCTCGGCCAGGACCCTGATATTGTGGTCGTGGGTACTGCCAGCAACGGGCAGGAAGCGGTAGACAAGGCGCAGCAGTTGCGGCCTGACGTGATCACCATGGATTACGAAATGCCGCTGATGGACGGCATTACTGCGGTCAAACAGATCATGCAGCGCTGTCCGACGCCTGTTCTGATGTTCTCTTCGCTGACGTATGAGGGCGCGCGGGTCAGCCTGGATGCGCTCGAGGCGGGTGCTGCTGATTTTCTGCCGAAGAACTTCGAGGACATCTCGCGCAACCCTGAGCGGGTCAAACAACTGCTCTGCGAGCGGGTTCACACGCTGGCACGCAGTAATCGTCGCTCCCTCGGCATGAGCAGCCCTGCCCCCGCTGCGCCGCCTGCCAGTTCAATCCCTGCATCCAGCCCGCCGCGCGCCAGCGAGCCGGCGGCCAGACCGGCCGCGTCGGTTCAAGTCGCGTCAGCAGAGCGGGCGCCTGCGCCAGTCGCACGTGCCAGTGCGTCGGTAGCGCCAAAAAAACGCAGTTACCGCCTTGTCGCAATCGGCACCTCAACCGGTGGGCCGGTGGCCTTGCAGAAGGTGCTAACCCGTTTGCCTGCGAGTTTTCCGGCTCCCTTGCTGTTGATCCAGCATATGCCGGCGGCCTTTACCAAGGCCTTTGCCGAGCGGCTGGACAAGTTGTGCCGCATTACTGTCAAGGAAGCCGAGGATGGTGATCAATTGCGCCCCGGTGTGGCGCTGCTGGCGCCCGGCGGGAAGCAAATGATGGTTGATGCGCGTGGCACGGTACGGATTCTTCCCGGTGATGAGCGACTCAACTACAAGCCGTGTGTTGATATCACCTTCGGTGCGGCGGCCAAGGCATTCGGTGACAAGGTGCTGGCGGTAGTTCTGACCGGTATGGGCGCAGACGGTCGGGAGGGGGCGCGCATGCTCAAGCAGGCCGGCAGCAGTGTCTGGGCGCAGGACGAGGCCAGTTGTGTGATCTATGGCATGCCGATGGCGGTAGCCAAGGCCAATCTGGCTGATGGTATTTACAGTCTGGATGATATCGGCCAGTACCTGGCAGAGTTGGGCTGATGGATATTCTCAGCATCATCGGCGTCATTCTGGCTTTTGTGGCCATTCTGGGAGGCAACTACCTGGAAGGCGGTCATGCTGGTGCTTTGCTGAACGGGCCTGCAGCCTTGATTGTGCTCGGTGGAACCCTGGCAGCTGCGTTCATTCAGACTCCATTGGCGGTTTTCAAGCGGTCGTTGGTGATAGTGCCCTGGATATTCTTTCCGCCTGCAAGTCGTATGCGCGAAGGCATTGCACAGATCGTCAACTGGAGCACCATTGCTCGCAAGGAAGGTTTGCTGGGGCTGGAGCCGCTGGCTGACAGTGAGCCAGATGCTTACGCTCGCAAGGGCTTGCAGTTGCTGGTTGATGGCAGCGAGCCGGAGTCGCTTCGCAGTATTCTCGAAGTTGATCTGCTGACGCGCGAGAATCACGACCTGATGGCGGCCAAGGTTTACGAGAGCATGGGCGGTTACTCACCGACAATCGGCATTATTGGCGCGGTGATGGGGTTGATTCATGTCATGGGCAACCTGTCTGACCCTTCTCTGCTTGGTTCCGGTATTGCGGTAGCCTTTGTTGCCACCATCTATGGCGTGGCGTTGGCCAACCTCTTTCTGTTGCCGGTAGCCAACAAGCTGAAATCCCTGGTCATGCAGCAGTCGCGGTATCGCGAGATGATGCTCGAGGGCTTGCTGGCTATTTCCGAGGGTGAAAACCCACGCTCCATCGAGATGAAGCTTGAGGGCTTCCTGGAGTAATCATGCGCCGCCGCCGTCCACAGGAGCATGAAAACCACGAACGCTGGCTGGTGTCCTACGCCGACTTCATTACCCTGTTGTTTGCATTTTTTGTGGTTATGTATTCGATTTCTTCCGTCAACGAAGGGAAATACAAGGTCCTTTCCGATGCACTCACCGGTGTGTTCAATCAGCCGCAGCGTACGGTAAATCCGATTCAGGTTGGCGATCAGACACCGCGCGGGGTCCAGCAGGGTGAGATGGAGGGTGGCTCCAGCGGGGCGGGTAGTGCTGATCCTCTGGAACAGATGGCTTCGGCATTGCGTGAGGCTTTTGGCGACCTGATCAGTGACGGTGATCTCGAAGTGCGTGGTAATGAGCTGTGGATCGAGATCGAGTTGAACTCTTCCCTGTTGTTTCCCAGTGCGGATGCCTTGCCTTTGAATGAAGCCTTTCCGGTGGTCGAGCGAATAGCCTCCATTCTGGGTTCCTACGAAAACCCGATTCACGTCGAGGGCTTCACTGATAATCTGCCGATCAATTCGCGGGCCTACCCAACCAACTGGGAGCTCTCGGCAGCACGGGCTGCTACTGTGGTACGCATGCTGGCCAACGGTGGCGTGGCGCCTGAACGGATGGCGGCGGTGGGTTATGGCGAATTCCGCCCGATAGCCGATAACGCTACCGCCGCCGGTCGGCGTGCGAACCGGCGGGTAGTGCTGCTGGTGTCGCGTTACCTTGAACAACGCCATACGCCATTCAGTGGTGCCGAGGGTGTGGATGGCATGCGCGAAGCCAGAAGCCGGGCATCCGGTGGAGCGCAGCCATGAGTGTCGAACCAATCGCCGCGGGCTGTCTGACAGGAGAAAATGCATGAGAGTCTGGGCGGTAGCCAACCAGAAGGGCGGAGTCGGCAAAACCACCAGTGTGGTTTCCCTTGCCGGCTTGCTGGCCGACCAGGGTCAGCGGGTGTTGCTGGTCGATCTGGATCCGCATGGCTCGCTGACCAGCTATTTCGGCCATGATCCCGACAGTCTGACACTCAGCGTGTTCAACCTGTTTCAGCACGCCGGTCAAGTTCCCGATGGACTGGCTGAGGCTTTACTGCTGGATACATCGCACGAAAATATCCGTCTGATTCCTGCCAGCACGGCGCTGGCAACCCTTGAACGCCAGACGGCGGGGCAGGGTGGCTACGGGTTGGTGCTGTCAAAATCGCTGGCCCAGCTGAATGATCAGTTCGACTTTGTTCTGCTCGACAGCCCGCCCTTGCTGGGTGTGTCGATGATCAACGCGCTGGCAGCCTGCGAGCAGTTGGTGATCCCGGTACAGACAGAACACCTGGCTCTGAAGGGGCTGGAGCGAATGATCAGTACGCTGGATATGATCAACCGGTCGCGTCAGCAGGATTTACCCTACACCATTGTGCCGACACTGTTTGACCGGCGTACCCAGGCGTCACTGAATGCCTTGCGGGTATTGCGGACCAAGTATGCGGCGAATCTCTGGCAGGCGTTCATTCCGGTTGACACCAAGTTCCGCGATGCCAGTCTGGCCGGCGTCGTGCCCTCACGGCTGGAGCCTGGCGCGCGCGGGGTGCTTGCCTACCGTGCATTGTTGCGTTATCTGTTGGCCAAGACATTGATCGATGCGCAGCAGCGCACGGCTGAGCATGCGGTGAAAAAATGAGCAAGTTGACCAAGGTCGAGCAATACGTTCCGGAACAGGCATTGCAATCCTATCTGGATTCGATGCTGCAGGAGGCTGCGGCCAGCCTTGCCGAGCCTGAGCCGGTGGTTGTGGCAGCTGCGGAGTTGGCGGTGGAAACGCCGCCGGTTGCTGCGTTGCCCCGGCATATGCCGCTGGCTAGCCAGCCTCCTGCTGTGCCTCCGGCAGTCAGTGACGCACCTGTCTGGCGTGAGCAACCGTTCGAGGCATTGCTGTTTGATGTGGCCGGCCTGTCGCTGGCGGTTCCACTGCTGGAGCTTGGCAGCATTCATACGCTGGACAGCGAGATAACCCCGTTGTTCGGTCAGCCAGGCTGGTTTCTTGGCTTGCTGTCCACGCCTGCAGGTAACCTGAAGGTCGTGGATACGGCGCGTCTGGTGATGCCCGAGCGTTATCGCCCGGAGTTGCGCGATAATATCCGCTACGTTATTTCCATCCAGGGTTGCGACTGGGCACTGGCGGTACATGCGGTAAGAGAATCCATACATTTGACGCAAGGACAGATCAAATGGCGCTCGCAACAGGGTAAGCGCGCCTGGCTGGCCGGCACCGTGATCGAACACATGTGTGCCCTGCTTGATGTGTCGCAGCTGTCGGTATTGCTTGATAGCGGCAGCAGGACTGGCAAAGGCGGCACTTCGGCATTAGGATGAATGGCATGCACTGCCGGCTTTCGCGCTACGCCACGGGTGGCCTGGTTCGGGATGCAGGTCGACATCACAACTGATCGGGAACTATCCATATGTCCAACAATACCGCCAAGAGCACTGAAGATCCGATCCTGCAATGGGTGACCTTCCGTCTCGACAATGAAACCTATGGCATCAACGTGATGCAGGTGCAGGAAGTCTTGCGTTATAGCGAGATTGCACCGGTGCCGGGTGCGCCGGCCTATGTGCTGGGCATTATCAACCTGCGCGGCAACGTTGTTACCGTAATCGATACCCGCCAGCGCTTCGGACTTGGCTCCACGCCGATTACCGACAACAGCCGGATCGTGATCATCGAGGCTGACAAGCAGGTGATCGGGATTCTGGTGGATAGCGTTGCAGAGGTTGTCTACCTGCGCCAATCCGAGATCGAGACGGCCCCGAATGTCGGCACCGATGAGTCGGCCAAGTTCATTCAGGGTGTGTGCAACAAGAACAACGAACTGCTGATCCTCGTCGATCTGGAAAAGATGATGACCGAGGACGAGTGGGCAGAGCTGCAGGGCTTCTGAGGTGCAGGGCGACGGCGTGCTGATATTGGCAGGCCTTGTTGCGGGGCTGCTGCTGGCTGCAGTAGTTGCCCTGTTCTGGTTGTTGCGCGGGAGTATCGATACCGGCCGTCGTCTGCAGCAACGTTTTGATGAGCTGCAGAGCCAGCAACGCCTGCTGGCTTCTGAACTGGCTGGCTTTCAGCAGACCAATATCCAGATGGGTGAGCAGTTGACCGTCCTCAACCAGCAGATCAAACGGTTGCAAGAACGTCAGCAGCAGGTCGAGCAGCAGGACCCGGTCAGTGTCTCCTACAGCCAGGCATCCCGCTTGGTCGGCTTGGGTGCCAGTGCTGACGATCTTACCCAGGCCTGCGGTATCACCAAGGCTGAAGCTGATTTGCTGATCAAGATGCACGCGCGCTGAGTCAGTCTCGCGGGTGCTGCGGTGATTCCAGCTGTAACGCTTGAACGGCCTTGTCCTCAGGATTGAATCCCGGCGGTGCCTTGCCTTTCAGATACCAGGCAAAGGCGATGATCTCGGCAATGGTGCGGTATAGCTCAACCGGTATCTGGTCTCCCAGCTCCAGTTGTACCAACATGCGGGCCAGATCCGCATTCTGGTAGATGGGCACCTCGTGCTCCATGGCCAGTCGAATTATTTCCTGTGCCAGCTCATCCTCGCCTTTGGCGCTGACCGTTGGTGCCTGCGCGCCGTCATACACCAGGGCGATCGCTTCTGTTGAGGCTTTCATCAGGTGACCTCGTCTATCCAGTGTTGTTGCACGCTGCTGACCGGTTCCGGCGGGCTGCCTCGGCGGCAGGTGAGCGTGCCGATCTGCAATCCCTGTGCTTGCAGGCGTTCACGCAAGACTTCGGCTTCCGCACGAATGAGCTGTACCGTGCTGAGCTTTTCCGCCCAGAGTTCTGCACTGACCTGCCCGGCTTGAAGGTGAGCAACCGCTTGCAAGGGTCCAAGCTGCTCCAGATGGAACTGCAGGCGTATCTCCCATTGCGGTTGCTTGCGCTTCTTGCCCTTTTCAGCACCGGGGTCGTCGCGCTGGATACGCAGCTGGATATGACTGAACTGCTGTTGTTCGCGCATCGGTACATCCAGCTGCCAGACTGTCTGGCTGCTGCCGTCAGCAAAGCTCTGGGTCTGGCCAAGGCTCTGGAACTGATGGTGCTGGATGCGTGACAGCAGTGCTGCGGTCAGACGCAGCAGGCTGCCCAGATCGCCGGTTTCACCTAGTGCCTGCAGCGCACGTGCCGGTATGGGGAAAAGGCCGGGGCGCAATTGCTGCGAGGCCATTGGCCAATGCTGGCCGGCTTGCAGTGCGGCGGCAATTTGCGCGGCCGGTAGTTGGGCCTGCAGGGTCAGTAACAGATTGAGCAGGTTGGCCTTGAGATCGACGCCAGGCGGGGCAGCCTGCTCCGCCGATACCGGAAGCTGGCTGACAGCTGCGAGCAGCCGCGCCAGTTCAACCGGGTTGCCTGTGCTTTTGAGTGCACCCAGAAGCTGTTGCAGTCCCTGCTCCATAAATAACCCGCTGCGTTGCAGTGCGCTGGCAAGCCCTTGGGGCGTGCCCAGTTGGCTGCTATCGGGTATCTGGCTGAGTACCTGGGCAAGCGCCTGATTAAGCGCCGGCGGCAAGCGGCTGGGAGTGTTATCCAGTAACTGGCTGGCGCGTTGCAGCAGTTGCTCCGGCGCGGCCTGGCGCTGCAAGGTGTCGCGCAGACCCTCAAGCAGTTGCAGCTGGCGTTGGCGCTCGCCAACGCTGGTCAGCTTCAACTCCCCTGTCTGGCCAACCACTGCTTGCAGCCGTGTGCCCGGCTCAACCGGATGCAGGCTGCGCAGTTGTAACTGGCTGCCGGCCTGCGGGCTGCTGGTGGTTGCAGTCAGAAGAAACCCTTTGCCTTCAGCCAGTGCTTGCTGGCTGGTTATCTGCAGGGTTACCCGGGTCCCTGCCGGGAAGTTGGCAGGGTCGAGGCGTGTCAGCAGTGGGGCTGCTGGTGCCAGTCGGGCCAGCAGACTGGTGGCATTGACCTGCTCCAGTTGCAGGCGGCTACCGGTGGCAATGTTCTGCTGGCTGAGCAGTGTCAGGTCGCCAGGCGGCTGATTGCCATCGCCAGCCAGCCGAAGCAACAGACGGAATCCGCCAGCGCTGGCGGCCAGAGCGCTGATTACCTCGGCTTGCCTGCTGCCACGGGCAAACAGTGACGGGTCCAGCGGACCAAGGGTCTGCAGACTTATCGGTGGCGTGCGTGACGCCGTTGACGAGCTGCCTGGCGTGGCAGCGGAGCTGCCCGGCGGCAAAGGGTTGAATTCCAGCGTCATGTTGTCACATGTTGATGTAAATCACGGGTCTGGGGGTAGGGGCTGTATGTATAATGGCGCCCAATACGGCACCGGTAGACCTGGTGTCTGGTCAGTATAGCGGTGCTGTGCGGGCAAACCCGAATTCGATTTTGCCAATAGTGCCGTCCAGCCTGGAGTGATGGTGAGCGCCCGGACCCTTGAAGTCGATACCTTGAGCTGCGAGCGCGATCTGCGCGAGCTGTTCAGCGGCCTGAGCTTCCGCCTGGAGCCTGGCAAGGTACTGCAGGTGGCCGGCCCCAACGGTTCCGGCAAGACCAGCCTGCTGCGTATCCTTGCCGGGCTGCTGCCAGCCGCGGAGGGAGACGTGCGCTACGACGGAGCCTCGATCTTTTCCGGGCAGGGCCGCGAGCAGTGGCGGCAAAACACGCTCTATATCGGCCATCAGCCGGCGGTCAAGGCAATGCTTACCCCGGAAGAGAACCTTGCATGGCTGTGTGCCCTGAAGCAGCCGGTCAGTCGCAAGGCGATCTGGTCGGCTCTTGAGCAGGTCGGGTTGCGCGGCTTCGAGGATGTGCCCAGTCGCAATCTCTCGGCCGGCCAGCACCGACGCGTGGCTCTGGCACGCCTCTATTTGCAACCGCTGCCGGTATGGATTCTCGATGAGCCATTTACTGCTATCGACAAGTCCGGTGTGGCCGGTCTGGAACAGCATGTGCTGGCTCACGCGGATGCCGGCGGCAGCGTGATACTTACCACCCACCACAGCCTTGAACACCTGCCGCAGGTGCAGGTGCTGGATCTGCGGGAGGGCTGCTGATGCGACAGGTGATCTGGTTGCTGTTCCGTCGCGAGTGGTTGCTGGCTTGGCGACGCCCGGGCGATCTGCTCAATCCGTTGGTGTTCTTTGCCATTGTCATCAGTTTGTTTCCGCTGGCAGTGGGTCCTGAGCCGGGCATGTTGCAGATCATGGCGCCCGGCGTGGTCTGGGTCGCTGCACTGCTGGCCACCCTGCTGTCGCTGGATGGCATGTTCCGCAGTGATTACGAGGATGGTTCGCTGGAGCAATGGGTCGTGTCGCCGCATCCGCTGTCCATGATGGTGCTGGTCAAGGTATTGCATCATTGGCTGTTGTCCGGCCTGCCGCTGGTGCTGCTGGCGCCATTGTTTGCACTGATGCTGGCGCTGCCTCTGAATGTGTTGCCGGTGCTGTGCCTGAGCCTGTTGCTGGGTACGCCGGTATTGAGCCTGCTTGGCGCTGTAGGCGCGGCGCTGACAGTCGGCCTGAAGGGCGGCGGCGTGCTTCTGGCACTGCTGATCCTGCCCCTGTACATTCCGGTGCTGGTGCTTGGTACCGGCGCGGTCGAAGCGGCCACCCAGGGTTTGCCGGTGGCCGGTTATCTGTTGTGGATGGGCTGTCTGAGCATGCTGGCGATCAGTCTGGCCCCGCTGGGCATTGCCGCAGGTCTGCGTATCGGTGTGAGTGAATGAGGCGAGGAGCATAGAACGGATGAACTGGACCTTTTTCTACAAGCTGGGATCACCCAAGTGGTTCTACGACATCAGCGGCCGCTGGTTGCCATGGTTCGCCGTGGCCACTGTGCTGTTGCTGGCCGTCGGGGTGGTGTGGGGCCTGGCCTTTGCCCCTGAGGATTACCAGCAGGGCAACAGCTTCCGCATCATCTATATCCACGTGCCGGCGGCTTTTGTCGCCCAGTCCTGCTATGTGATGCTGGCGGTGGCCGGTACTATCGGGCTGGTCTGGCGCATGAAGCTGGCCGATGTGGCGCTACAGTGCGCGGCACCGATCGGCGCCTGGATGACCTTTATCGCATTGGTCACCGGTGCCATCTGGGGCAAGCCGACCTGGGGTACCTACTGGGTCTGGGATGCGCGCCTGACCTCTATGCTGATCCTGTTGTTCCTGTACTTCGGCATCATTGCCTTGGGGCAGGCGATCAGCAACCGCGATACGGCAGCCAAGGCCACGGCAGTGCTGGCAATTGTCGGGGTCATCAACATCCCGATCATCAAGTACTCGGTGGACTGGTGGAATACCCTGCACCAGCCGGCCACCTTCAAGGTCACTGCCAAGCCGGCGATGCCGATGGAAATGTGGCTGCCGCTGCTGCTCACAGTGCTGGGCTTTTATGCCCTGTTCACCGTCAGCCTGCTGATGCGCATGCGCCTTGAAGTGTTGCGCCGCGAACAACGTACCCGCTGGGTGCGCGAGGAAATGGAGAAGCACGCATGAACGCACTGGCCGATTTCATTGCCATGGGTGGTCATGGCCCCTATGTCTGGTCCGCCTACGCGATTACTTTCGTGGTGTTGCTGCTGAATGTCGTGCAGCCCTGGCTGGCACGGCGGCAACTGGTTAAAGAAGAGGCGCGCCGTTTGCGCCGGGAGGTACGTTGATATGCATCCGCAACGCAAGAAAAAATTGTCGTTGATTCTGCTGTCGGTCGCCGGCTTGGGGATTGCCATAGCCCTGGCGCTGACCGCCCTTCAGCAAAATATCAACCTGTTCTACAGCCCTACCGAGATTGCCGAGGGTCTGGCGCCGCAGGATGCGCGCATCCGCGCCGGTGGACTGGTTGCCGAGGGTAGTGTGAAGCGCTCGGATACCAATCTGGATGTGGAGTTCCAGGTTACTGATGGCCAGGAATTCGTCACAGTGGCGTTTAACGGCATTCTTCCCGATCTGTTCCGTGAGGGGCAGGGGATTGTTGCACTCGGTCGCCTTAACGAGAACCGTGTACTGATCGCCGACGAGGTATTGGCCAAGCATGACGAGGAGTACATGCCGCCAGAAATCAACCGGGCCATGGAAAAGGTCAACCAGAACCAGTTTCACGGCAGTAACGCCCAAGCCCAATATTGATACGGAGGCAGCATGATTCCCGAACTTGGCCAGGTGGCCCTGATCATCGCGCTGGTGCTGGCGATTCTGCAGTCAGTGATTCCACTGTACGGTGCCTGGCGTGGTGACACCCTGGCCATGGGCTTTGCCCAGCCGGCAGCCATTGCGCAGTGCCTGTTTGTCGGCTTTGCTTTTGCCTGTCTGGTACACGCCTTTGTGACCAATGACTTCAGTGTCAGCTACGTGGCGATGAACTCGAATACCGCGTTGCCCTGGTACTACCGTGTGAGTGCAGTGTGGGGTGGCCATGAAGGGTCATTGTTGCTGTGGGCCTGGTTGCTGACCTTGTGGGGTGCGGCAGTGGCGATCTTCTCGCGCGACCTGCCGGAAGATGTGCAGAGCCGCGTGCTGGCCGTGATGGGTATGATCACCATCGGCTTCCTGCTGTTCATGATCATGACGTCCAACCCCTTCGACCGTGAGCTGCCGTTCCACCCGACGGATGGCCGTGACCTCAATCCGCTATTGCAGGACATTGGTCTGATTCTGCATCCGCCGATGCTGTACATGGGCTATGTAGGCTTTTCGGTGGCCTTCGCCTTCGCCATCGCCGCCTTGCTTGGCGGGCGGCTGGATGCGGCCTGGGCACGCTGGTCGCGGCCCTGGACACTGACCGCCTGGGCCTTTCTGACCATGGGTATCCTGCTGGGCTCCTGGTGGGCCTATTACGAACTGGGCTGGGGCGGCTGGTGGTTCTGGGATCCGGTGGAGAATGCGTCCTTTATGCCCTGGCTGGTCGGCACGGCGCTGATCCACTCGCTGGCAGTGACCGAGAAGCGTGGCGTATTCAAGAGCTGGACAGTGCTGCTGGCGATTGCCACTTTCTCGCTGAGTTTGCTTGGTGCCTTCCTGGTGCGTTCCGGTGTGCTGACCTCGGTGCATGCCTTTGCCACAGACCCCGAGCGTGGCGTGTTTATTCTTGCCTTCCTGTTGTTGGTGGTCGGTGGTTCCCTGCTGCTGTACGCACTGCGTGCGCCGTCGGTGAAGAGCAAGATCGGCTTTACGCTGTTTTCCCGTGAGTTCTTCCTGCTGTTGAACAACGTGATTCTGGTGGTCACCACGCTGATGGTGCTGCTCGGTACCTTGTATCCGCTGGCACTGGATGCCATGACCGGCGCCATGGTGTCGGTAGGACCACCCTATTTCAACGCGTTGTTCCTGCCACTGATGGCGGTGCTGATGGCGGCATTGGGTCTCGGTATTGTCAGTCGCTGGAAGGATACCCCGCTGCAATGGCTGTTCGGCCAGTGCAAGTGGGTGCTGGTGCTCAGCGCGGTGGGTGCGGTACTGATCGCCCTGTGGGTAGGTGACCACTACCTGTCGGTCGGCAGCATGTTGTTGCTGGTGTTCTGGGTGACCGGTATGAGCATCCGCGACATCCTCGACAAGACCCGTCACAAAGGTTTGTTGACCGGATTACGTGGGCTGACCCGCAGTTACTGGGGCATGGTGTTGGGGCATATTGGTGTAGCCGTGTGTGCCGTGGGCATCGTCTCGGTCAGCCTGTTCGACCAGCAGCGTGATCTGCGCATGTCGCCTGGCGACAGTCTGGAGTTGGGTGGCTACACCTTTATCTACCGCGAATTGTCACATCGCGAGGGCTCCAACTGGGTGTCCGACAAGGCGGTGATTGATGTACTCCGCGGCGAGCGTCAGGTGACTACCCTGCGCCCGGAAAAGCGCCAGTACACGGTGCAGACCATGGTGATGACCGAGGCGGGTATCCATGCCGGTTTCACCCGTGACCTGTTCGTTGCCATGGGCGAACCGCTGGGTGGCGAGGCCTGGGCTATCCGGATTCATATTAAGCCCTTTGTACGCTGGATCTGGCTTGGCGGCATCTTGATGAGTCTTGGTGGTGTGCTGGCCGCCTCTGACAAGCGCTACCGGCTGGCGGTGCGCCGTCGGGTCGGTGCAGCGCTGGCGCGGGGGGCTGCCTGATGCGTCGGCTGCTGCTGCTGTTGCCGTTGGTAGTCTTTTTGTTGATGGCAGTATTCCTGTTCAAGGGACTCTTTCTCGACAACGAGAATCTGCCGTCGGCACTGATCGGCAAGCCGTTCCCCGAGTTCGATCTTGCCAGCGTCGAGGACCCGGAGCGCCGCTATACCCGCGAGGATCTGCTGGGACGTCCGGCGCTGGTGAATGTCTGGGCGACCTGGTGCGTGGCCTGTCGGGTTGAGCATCCGGTGCTGAACAAGCTGGCGGAGCAAGGGGTGGTTATCCATGGAGTCAACTACAAGGACGACCTGGAGTCGGCACGCCGCTGGCTGCGTGACCTGCATGACCCCTATGTGCTGAATATCTTCGATGATCGTGGTCGTCTGGGGCTGGATCTGGGCGTTTACGGCGCACCTGAAACCTATCTGATTGATGCGCGTGGCATTGTTCGGCACAAGGTGGTGGGTGTGGTAGACGAAAAGCTGTGGACCAGGGAGCTGGCGGCCCGTTACCAGGCCCTGCTGGATGAGGTGGAACCATGAGAGGATTGTTGCTTGGCATTCTGATCAGTTGCCTTGCCGGCGTGGCACAGGCCGGCATAGTGACTTTCGAATTTGAAAGCGAGGAGCAGCGCCAGCGCTTCTATCAACTTGGCAATGAGCTGCGCTGTCCCAAGTGCCAAAACCAGAACATAGCCGATTCGGATGCGCCGATTGCCGAGGACCTGCGCAACGAGGTGTTCCGTTTGCTCAGCGAAGGCCACGACAATCGCGAAATCATTGATTACATGGTGATGCGCTATGGCGACTTCGTGCGCTACCGGCCGGCTTTCAATGCACAGACAGCAGCCCTGTGGCTGGCGCCCGGAGTATTCCTGTTCGGCGCCATAGGTATTCTGGTGTTCATGCTGATCAGGCGTCGTGGTAACGATATTGCCGCAGATCAGAGCCAGCTAAGCGAGGCGGAACAGCAGCAATTGCAGAAACTTCTCAAATAAAAAGGCGAGTAATGACCGATTTCTGGATATATGCAGCACTGCTGGTACTGGCCGGCATGCTGGTTATGCTCTGGCCGGTATGGCGTGCCCGCAAGCAGCATCATGTCGACCGAAATGCACTGAACGTGGCGCTTTTCGAGGAACGCGTGGCCGAACTGCAAGCCCAGCGCGATGCCGGTGAGCTGAGTGAGGGGCAATTTGTCGCTACCCGTGACGAGGCCTCGAGATTGTTGCTGGAGGATACCGAAGAGACGGATCAGCCCCGCTTGCCTTTCAGGCCTTCGCGTGCTGCCGGTATCCTGCTGCTGGTTCTGGCCGGTCTGCTGCCAGTGGCAGTGGTTACCCTGTACAACACCTGGGGCAGTTTGCCGGCACTGGCTTTGTATCGCGAGATTCAGGATCAGCCGGAACCACAGAGCATGCAGGAAGTGGCCGAACGCATGCAGCGGATAACCAGCATCCAGCCGGATAATGGCGAAGCCTGGTTCATGCTCGGGCGTGCACTGTTGTCTACCCGCCAGCCGCAGGCTGCGGTAGCGGCTTTCGAACGCAGCATGCAGGTGCTGGGCGAACACCCGGAGATTCTTGCACAGATGGCTCAGGCGCGTTTCTTCGCTGCCGATAACCAGCTCGATAGCCGTGCAGTGGCCGCGCTGGATCGTGCACTGGAATTGAATCCGCAGGAGCCAACGGCCTTGGGGCTGCTTGGCATTGCTTCCTTCGAAGCGGGGGATTACCCGGCAGCCATCCAGTATTGGGGTGAGCTGCTCAAGGGGATGCCACCGGGAAGCGATGGGGCGCGATCCATAGAGTCGGGTATCGAGCGGGCACAGCGTCTGCTGGAGCAGGGGGATGAACCTGCGGTAGATCAGGCAGAGCTGCAACTTCGCATCGAACTGAGTCTGGCGGAGGGGTTGGCAGATAACCTGGATGTGCAACAGGCCGCTGTGTTCCTGTTCGCTCGCGAACTTGAAGGCGAAGGCATGCCATTATTGGCACGGCGTATTGCCCTGAACGAATTGCCGGCAGCCTTGTTGCTTGGCCCTGAGGACAGCATGCTGCCAGGCACGCGATTGCAGTCAGGGCAGCGTCTGCAACTGATAGCACGACTTTCCCCGGGTGGTGATGTCATGCACAGCAGTCACGAAGGACGGGTTGCCGAGGTCTTGCTCGGTGATGACCAGGTGTACCGCCTGCGCGTGGAAATACCCTTGCAGTAAATCCTCCGGCTGCCGGTCTGGCCGGCAGCCGTTTCCTCCTGATCAAAGACCGAATATCAGACCGACCAGTGCGTAGCTGATCAGGGTCACCAGAGCCATTCCGCCAATATTCAGTGCCAGACCGGCACTGATCATCTGCCCGATACGCAAATGCCCGCTGGCAAACACAATGGCATTCGGCGGAGTCGCCACCGGCATCATAAAGGCGCAGCTGGCAGCAATCGCTGCCGGCACGGTGAGCAGTAGCGGCGACACCCCCTGGGCAATCGCCAGCGCGCCGAGTAGCGGCAGAAAAGCGGCCGCAGTGGCGGTATTGCTGGTGACTTCGGTAAGAAAGATGATCACCGTCACCACCAGCAGTATCATCAATACCAGCGGCAGCGCCTGCAGGCTGCCGAGGCTGCTGGCGATCCACTGGGCAAGCCCGGAGCTGCTGATCACGCCGGCCAGGCTCAGGCCACCGCCAAACAGCAGCAGCACGCCCCAGGGCAGTTTTGCTGCGCTCTCCCAGTCCATCAGCGTATCGCGGCCATTGCCGGCTGGCAGGATAAACAACAGCAGGGCAGCAGCGATGGCAATCAACGTATCGTTTAGCCAGGCCAGTCCGGCGCCGGATAGCAGTGGCTGGACTATCCAGGCCAACGCCGTCAGGCCGAACAGCAGCGCTACCCGTTGCTCGGGCACGCCCATCGGACCCAGTTCATGCAACTGCGCACGCAGCAGCGACTGGCTGTCGGTTTCTGCCGAGAGGCCAAAGTCCTTGCGGGTCAGCCACCACCAGACCAGTAACAGCATACTGGCGGCCACCGGCACGCCAATCAGCATCCATTGGGCAAAGCCGACCTGGATGCCCTGGTTTTCAGCCAGCCAGGCCGCCAGCAAGGCGTTCGGTGGGGTGCCGATCAGTGTGGCTATACCGCCAACGCTGGCGGCATAGGCAATCGCCAGCAGCAGCGCGGTGGCGAAGCGTTTGACGGCTTCAGGGTTTTGTCCGTCCAGCAGGCTGAGCACAGACAGGCCGATTGGCAGCATCATGATGGTAGTGGCTGTATTGCTAACCCACATGCTGAGAAAGGCGGTGGCCAGCATAAAACCGCCGATTTGCCGGCGCGGCTGGCTGCCGACGGCCAGCAGGGTGGCCAGCGCGATACGGCGATGCAGGTTCCAGCGCTGCATTGCCAGTCCCAGCACAAAGCCGCCCATAAACAGGAAAATGATCGGGTTGGCATAGGGTGAACTGGCCTGGCTGACCGAACCCAAGTCCAACGCCGGAATCAACGGAATCGGCAGCAATGCCGTAGCCGGAATCGGAATCGCCTCGGTGGACCACCAGGTGGCCATCAGCAGCATCAGTCCGAGGGCGCGCCAGGCGGTCAGCGACATCTCGCCGGGCGCTGGCAGCAGAAGACAGGCCAGTAGCCACAGCAGGCCCAGCCACAGCCCCGTGCGTTGGATGCCGGTGCGTACCATGGGTGCGGCGTTGGTAGCGGAGGTGTTGCTCATGGACTCTGTACCTCGGGCAGGGAAATCGCAAGGATGGCGCCGGTCAGGCCAATACCGGACAGCAGCAACAGCATGCCGGCGGCACCGATCAGTGGTGTAAGCAGACCGAACAGGCCGGTAGCAAGCAGAATCAGCCCGATCAGGCTGTTTCCCACAGCAACATAGTCAGTGCGTTTGCTGCCGCCGGCCATATCCAGCACATAGGTCTTGCGTGCCACACGCACGCCACTGTGGGCGATGCCCAGCACAAAAAAGGCGCACGGGAAAAGCCAGTCCTGCAGCCGGGGTGAAAGCCACTGGCTGGCATCCAGTGCAATCACCAGCGGGCCGAGCAGGCTCGCCAGCAGCGCCGCCCGTATCATTACCTGACGACTCGACGCATCTGCCTGGCGTCCCCAAAAACCGCCGCTGAGGCTGCTGGCCAGGCCGTTGGCCAGCAAAAAGGCACCCAGCATACCCAGGCCGTTGTTGGCAGTCTGGCCAAGCAGCACATAGTAGGGGGCAGACAGTGCAGAGCACAGCAGCAGGGCGCGCACCAGCACAAAGCGGCGGAAGGGCGCATCGGTCCGCAGCAGGCCAAGGCTGGCAACTGCGGTGTTTATTGCATTGGCGCCACCTTCGGTGGCTCCAGGGGCTTCGTCGATGCCCTGATACAATAATGCCGCCACTAGCCACAGCAGTGCTGCGCCAAACAGCAAGCCAAGCAGAAACAAGCGGTTATCATCGTCGGGTGGCCACAGCAGCCAGCTGGCACCGACGCCAAGCACCAGCCAGCCGGAAAGGCTTGAGGCCATGCCATTCAGGCGGCCGCGCCGGGTCTTGGGAATGGTCTTGCCGATTACATCCTTGCTTGCCACCGAACAGAAGCCTCGGGCCAGGCTGAACAGCACCAGGCAGGCAACAATAAGTGCGCCGGCCAGCGCACCACGGGTCAGCCAGGCAGCCAATCCCATCAGCAGTATCGCCAGTGCCTGCAACAGGCTCCCGGCTACCCAGATGCCGGCACGCCGTGGTCTGGTGCGTACCCAGGCGGCTATCAGCAGTTGTGGCAGCATCGAGCCGGATTCGCGGATAGGTACCAGCCAGGCAACCAGAGCAAGAGGTGCGCCAACGCTGGCCAGCAGCCAGGTCAAAGTGGTCTTCGGGCTGGTCAGGGTATCACCCAGGTTGGTCAGGGTGGTCGCCAGCAGCTGGCGGAAGAAATTACCCGGTACCTCATGACAGGCGCTATCGGGAATGTCGCGGCAGACACGGCTATCCTCGGGCTCAACCATCAGGTCGTACAGTCGTCCGAGGCGTGAACTGTCTTGCATGCGGGCTCCAGGCAAATTTCGAATGGCTGATTCTGCCGCAGGTACTCGCCTTTGGCCACAGACACCGGTCAGCGGTTGTATCCGGCGGCGCCACGGGTAAAAATGCCGGATTCGCTGCCGAGCATCAGGGACAGGCCGATCAATGCGACTCAAATGCATCAAGCTGGCGGGCTTCAAGTCGTTCGTCGACCCCACCACCGTGTATTTCCCGACCAATATGGGCGCCGTGGTCGGCCCCAACGGCTGTGGTAAATCCAATATCATCGATGCGGTGCGCTGGGTCATGGGCGAAAGTTCGGCAAAGAACCTGCGCGGCGAGTCGATGACCGATGTCATCTTCAACGGCTCGAACAGTCGCAAGCCGGTCGGGCAGGCCTCGATCGAGCTGGTGTTCGACAACAGCGATGGCAGCCTGAAAGGCGAATACGCCGGTTATGCCGAGATTTCCATCCGCCGCAAGGTCACCCGCGAAGCGCAGAACCAGTACTTTCTCAATGGCACCAAGTGCCGGCGCCGCGACATCACCGACATCTTCCTCGGCACCGGCCTTGGCCCGCGCAGCTACTCGATCATCGAGCAGGGCATGATTTCCCGGCTGATCGAGGCCAAGCCGGACGAGCTACGCCTGTTTATCGAAGAGGCGGCGGGGATTTCCAAGTACAAGGAACGCCGCCGCGAGACCGAGAACCGCATCCGCCGCACCCACGAGAACCTGGCGCGCCTGACTGATCTGCGCGAGGAACTGGAGCGCCAGCTCGGGCACCTGCAGCGCCAGGCCCAGGCCGCCGAGAAATATAAGGAATACAAGGCCGAGGAACGCCAGCTCAAGGCACAGCTGCTGGCCCTGCGCTGGCAGGCACTGGATGCCCGCAGTGGCGATTACCAGCAGCGCGTGGCCAACCTGGAAGTGGCCTTCGAGGGCCTGATTGCCGATCAGCGCCAGGCCGAGAGCGCCATCGAGACCCAGCGCGATCTGCACGCCCGCCTGGGGGATGAGTTCAACCAGGTGCAGGGGCGCTTCTACAGCCTGGGTGCAGAGATAAGCCGTATCGAGCAGGCCCTGCAGTTCAATCGAGACCGCCAGCAACAGCTGCGCAATGACCTGCAACAGACCGAACAGGCCTGGCAGGAGGCGCACAGCCACCTGACCCAGGATCAGGCACTGCAGGCCGATCTGGCTGGCGAGCTGGCCGAGATCGAGCCGCAACTGGAGCTGCTGGCGGCGGCCGAGGAGGATGCCGGCGAACAGTTGCAGGTAGCCGAGCAGGCCATGCACGACTGGCAACAGGCCTGGGACCAGTTCAACCACAGCTCGTCTGCGCCGCGTCAGCAGGCCGAGGTCGAGCAGTCACGCATTCGTCATCTGGAGCAGGCACTGGAACGCTTGGGTGAGCGTATCCGCCGATTGCAGGACGAGGCTGGTGGGTTGTCGGTCGGCAGTCTGGACGAAGAACTTGAAAGTCTTGCCGAGCAACTGGCGGAACTGGACCTGCGTAGCGAGGATGACCGTCAGCGGCTGGATGAACTGGGCGAGCAGTTGCAACTGCAACGCGACACCCAGACGGCCCTCGGTCAGGAGCAGGATATCCGCCGCAATGAGCAGCAGCGCGCCAGCGGCCGACTGGCCTCGCTTGAGGCCTTGCAGCAGGAAGCCCTGCAGCACGGTCAGGGCGTGCGTGAGTGGTTGCAGCGCCATGGCCTGCAGGACAGCCTGCGGCTGGCCGAGTGTCTGCAGGTGCAGCCCGGCTGGGAGAGCGCCGTGGAAACGGTGTTGGCCGAGGACCTGCAGGCCATCTGTCTGACGCAGCTGGATCAGCAGATCGACAGTCTGCAGGACTTCAGTCGTGGCCGTCTGCGGCTGGTCGAGCAGTTGCAGGCTGGCGACTCCGGCGGGCTCGCGGATGGCAGCCTGTTGCAACAGGTCAGCAGCACGCTGGACCTGTCGCCCTGGCTGGCGCAGGTGTACACCGCCGCTGATTTGCCCGAGGCCCTGCAGCGCCGTCATGCACTGCGGCCGGGCGAGTCATTGATCACCGCCGACGGTCACTGGCTGGGGCGCAACTGGCTGCGCTTGCGGCGTGGCGAGGAGGCCGGGTCCGGCGTGCTGGCGCGCCGGCAGCAGATTATCGAACTGCAGCAACAGCTGGAGCAGGCCGAACAGGCGCTGGCCGATGGCGAGCAGAAATTGCAGCAGCAACGCCAGGGCATCAGCCAGCTGGAGCAGCAGCGTGAACAGCTGCAGCACGGTCTGGCCCGGCTGGGCCGTGAACACGGCGAGCTCAAGGCCCAGTGGTCGGCGCGTCAGGTGCGAGTGGAGCAGGTCAATGCGCGGCGCCAGCGCATTGCCGATGACCTGCAGGAGCTGCAGGCCCAGCGTGAGCAGGAGCAGGAGCAACTGGCCGAGGCGCGCCTGTTGCTGCAGGAGGCACTGGAGCGCATGGCCAGCGATGGCGAGCAGCGCGAGCGCTTGTTGGGCCGGCGCGATCAGGTCCGTGAGCGGCTGGATCAGGCGCGCCAGTTGGCCCGGTATAATAAAGAGCAGGCACACCAGTTGGCCCTGCGTGCGCAGTCGCTACGGGCCCAGCAGGGCTCTGCAGGTCAGGCGCTTGAGCGTCTGCAACTGCAGATCGAGCGGCTGGCCGAGCGCCGCGAGCAGTTGCAGATGACCCTGGAGGACAGTCAGGCTCCCGAGGAAGACCAGCGCCTGCAACTGGAGGAGTTGCTGGAGCAGCGGCTGGCGGTTGAACAACAACTGGCGCAGGCGCGTCAGGCGATGGAGCAGGCCGACCAGCAGCTGCGCGAGCAGGAGCA
>Ga0194138_10000180_pt1 | contig 31223 bp, 25 predicted proteins | sample TARM_MetaG_T2_14_FD_134022 | JGI IMG/M metagenome (GOLD analysis project Ga0194138, IMG submission 134022) | Freshwater microbial communities from Pennsylvania, USA, analyzing microbe dynamics in response to fracking - TARM_MetaG_T2_14 (version 2) | ecosystem: Environmental > Aquatic >...
CCCCCACCCAACCACTCAACTCTTTCACTCCCCTACCCAACCACTCAACCACTCAACAACTCAACTCCCTCACCCTCCCAAAAAATCCCCGAATTTTTTCCCGAAATCCCCTTGCCAAAACCAACAAAACCGGTGTATGTTCCCTCACCACACTGAGCGCAAGCTCGCCAACCGATTTCATTGCGGGGTGGAGCAGCCAGGTAGCTCGTCAGGCTCATAACCTGAAGGCCGCAGGTTCAAATCCTGCCCCCGCTACCATTTAAACCAGCCGAGAGGCTGGTTTTTTTGGTATTACGGGCAGGAGTTGAACCTGCGGAGCAGCGTTCATCGCGTAGATGTGGGAACATCGAAGCAACGGCTCCGCATGTGGAGCGCCCAAACGGGCCGAGGGCTTTTTGGGAAAACCCGACGCAAATCCTGCCCCCGCTACCATATTTAAAGACCCAGTCGAAAGACTGGGTTTTTATTTTGTCCCGCAGTCTGTCGGCCTTTGGACTTCGAAGCGAAAATTCGATCCGTTTGAGACGGGATTCCTGTGAATGTGCGAAGAATAGCATCGCTATTTGCCAAGGATTCACCGGAATCCCGGCCACATCGGGCGGATTTGCAGCCGAAGCTCCCAAAGTCCGACAGGCTGCCAGCTGGCAGGAGTTGAACCTGCGGAGCAGCGTTCATCGCGTAGATGTGGGAACATCGAAGCAACGGCGGCATCTACGATGACCCGCCCAAAGGGCCAAAGGTTCCGGGGAAAAGCCCGCATCACTTTCAACATCCGGTCCAAAGACCACCCCACCCTTATACTTGGCGTTACAGCTTTGCCGAAACCAGCAACCGTCTTACTTTCGGCCACAACACGGCGCAAAAAGATCACAAAAATGTAAGGGCAAGCCGTTTACGGAATTAGAATTTTATGGTCTTTGTGTCCTTTTGATGCCTTCTTGTGGCCACATCTACGCTAACAACGCTCCAAGACGCCAAAGCCGCCATCTGCCGATGCGTCACTTCGGGATCGTGACGGATACAAGCCAGAACCGCATCCGGCGGCTTCAATCCTTCAACAAATCCGGATTCCATTCGGGCAGAGTTTCATAGGCAAGAATCACCCCGGACCTCCTACACCTCCTGCGCGCCGCCCTACATGCCCCTCCCGTCTCACAAAACAACCGACATCACCCCAGGTCGTTACCCGAAAAAGCAGCCATGGGAATCCGCATCCACGACCTGAAGGGCCTCCTCCAGCGAGTCCGCCTCCGGGCAGGGAGGATAGCCGTGCCATTTGCCATCCGCGCGTTTCCAAAAAATTTTCCACACGGACCAAGTGCGAACCAGCGTCAACTTCGCGACCGCCTCCTCCACCGTCTGATCCGGTTGATCAAACACGGGCCGCACGAAAAACAACTCCAGGGAATGCCCTTCAATCCGCTGACCTTCCCACATCCGATCCCGCACACGCAAAGGAGGCCGCCGTTTCGACCAGAAACAACGCTCAAGCGTGTCCAGGATCCACTCTTGTTCATCTTGGGTAAAAGCCATAGGGACAAGCACTACATTCATGAGGCTCCCACGGCAAGATCGATTCCGACAGAACCTTCCAGCTTCCTTGCGAAACACGAATGAATCCATCGGAAGAGGATACACCTAATCCGCCCGGTTCAGCTCCCGCAGTTTGGCCGAAACCTTCCTCACCGTGTCCGGGGAAAACTTCTGTTCCAGCATCATGCTCCGGCACACCCCTTTTACCCAGTCCTCCATGATTTCCGAGGGTCGGAAACCAAACCTAAGCGGCATTCCGAACATCGGAAGTCTAACAGTTTGCTCATGGCCCGTGGTTGGATAGATTTCATTGCGGTGTGGATTTAACAGATTCTGCAACGGATGGAAGACTTCGAATCCTGAACGTATAACCCTCTCCACCTTTCGAGGGGGTTCCGACCGAAAACGCCCAACCCAGAGCAACTTCAACACCACAACGATGTCTATGGCATTCATTGACAAGTTCATTCGCCATCCGCGAATAGCGAATATGTCAACAAGTCCCTTAGGTGCCGTTCAGATGTTGAAATTGGAATGGAGCTGCGCCACTGGGGAGGGACAGGATCTTTATATAAGTGTTCATGGGGTCCTTTGGCTGCTCCTGGTCGTCTAAACGGAGGTCTATCGCCATAAAACCCATTTTCCGATACGACGCCGGTACGCTGTTACAAGCTGTGCAAAAACCGTTTCAGATCTTGCAGGAAGGAAACGAGTGTACCCGGTTGCAGGGGTCGATCCTTGATCCCGCTACGGCGGAAGAAATTGCAGAGTTCCTTTTGCCGGGGACTCAGCCGACCACCGCCAATCCCCATGGGTGGGCACGGCCCGATGGGCATCAAAAAGTTCAAATCGCCTCCCACGTGTATCCGTGCCCAGGCCTCTTGCCCCTGACGCCTCAGTCTTTGCAGCCGTTGGGCAACCCAGGATTGATAAGGGGCCGACAGGGACCGCTTCTCGCCGTTGATTTCAATTTCAATGTCCATTTTTTCTCCCGAATGGGGGTTCAACGCCGCAGGATTACTACGTTTAAATTTCAAGATAGAGAATATATTCGCAAGATTCAATACATAAGACACTACATATTGTGTTTTTATGTTTTACACATTGCATCCATCATTTCGCAATGGCGTTTTCGAAAGAATGGGTCTATAGTCCCGTCATGCAGAATCCATCGGTACATCTGAACATCGGCAGTCGGGTCGCCGCCGCGCGGGAGCAGGCGGGATTCACCCAGGAAGCCCTGTCAACGCGGTTGGGATTCAATGATCGCCAAACCCTGTCCGCCATTGAGTCCGAAACCCGCAGGGTCTCCCCCGACGAATTGATCGCCATTATGGAGGCCACCGGCAAGGAACTGGATTTCTTCTCCGACCCCTACCGGCTGGACGGCGAAGGCGTGTTCTCCTTCCGCACCACCTCGGAAGACCCGGAACTTCTTGCATCCTTCGAGGAACAGGCCGGACGTTTTCTCGCGCTGTATCAAAAACTACCCGCCCGGGATGCCGCGAAACCGAGTCCGATGGCCTGGTGTCTCAAACCGTCCTATGACAGTTCCTACGACGAGGCGGACGACGCGGCGGAATGGCTGATCCGGGAATGGAATCTCGGAGAGGCCCCCGCCCACGCCATGATCCAGGCGGCGGAAAGGCGGATGCCCAGCTTGCGGGTCTTCCATGTGGATCCTCCCGAGGGAATTTCCGGCGCGGCCTGCCGGCTGACCGGACTGGACGTGATCCTCATCAACCGCAACGACAATCCGGCGCGCCGGAATTTCGATTTCGCCCACGAATTGTTTCATATCCTCACCTGGGACCGCATGCCCCCGGCCCGCATGGATGTCGCCAAACCGCTGACCGAGAAAGGCAAACGGGCCGAGAAACTGGCCAATAAATTCGCCAGCCGACTGCTCATGCCCAAGGCCACCTTGCGCGCACAGTGGGAACAACGGGATCAGACCCTCCCCATAGAGGAAAATCTGCACCGTACCGGGGCCTTCTTTCAGGCCAGCGCCCAGGCGGTCTATTGGCGGCTGGTGAACGACGGCTTGCTGAACAAAAAAGAGGTCAAAGATTACCGCGTCCTCCCCGACCCGGCCCCCTCATCCGAACCCGAACCCCCGCTCTATTCCAAAGAATACCTGGAACGACTCGCCCAGGGACTGGAGGCGGGCCGCCTAACCGTGCGCAAAGCGGCCACCATCCTCGGGTTGACCATAGACGACCTCGCGGACCTGTTCCGTCAACACGGGCTGGAGCCCCCTTTCGAACTGTAAAGGAGAGGCCGGATGCTGGAGCGTGGAGGAAAAGTATATCTGGACAGCAATGCCATCATCGAGGCCCACCGGACAAAATGTTGGAAAGCTCTGGCCAATGAATTTGAACTGCACACCGTGACACGTTGCCAACAGGAAGTGCTGGCTGGAAAACGGGGAAAAGGACACGTCGAAGTCGAAGCGGACTCATTGAAAAACCGAATCACGATCCATCACGTCGAACAGCGACGGGTGGTTGCGTTCAGTCTGGAGATCGAAGGACAACTGTTCGATGTCGACGGGGGAGAGCGCGAACTCCTCGCCCACGCCCTCCAGGACCCCGACGCCTGGTTCCTCTGCGGCCCCGACAACGCCAGCATGCACGCGCTGAATTTCTTCAGACAACTCAACCGCGCCATCAGTCTGGAGGCAATGTGCAGAGCCGGAAAAATTCAGACCGCGCAACAGTTCAAGAATAACTACACGGAACGGTGGCTGAGTGACTTCAGGATGAAGAACCAGCTGCTTCCCTGAGTATCCTAACGGGTTTCATAAGCAAAATGAGTGCCGAAAAAATACATGATGGGTTCAAAGAGTTCTGTCAGAATCATGCGAAATTGTATGAGCTGATTTTTCTAACTGACAGATCCATCGAGCATCTCGTTGATAGCTATGCTCCGAAAAGCGGTTCGCATGGATTGCATACCTTCCTTCAGCCATCTATGCCTATGTACCGGGGAAAGACTATCACGATAGATATCAGGCACTCAAATCAGCAAAAGCGGAAACAGCTCTTCATTGAGACATTCAACCGGCATTTGGTCCACTTACTAGCAACAGCTGTTGAACAGCTCATTCAATTTGAAAGCGTGATCAAAACACATATGGAAAAACCAAAAGCTGGGTTTCATGAAGTGTTAGACCGCTATCCGAAAATCATTGAGCATTCCTATTATCCCGAAGTCGATGGAACGGGTTATGATTTCATATTTTCGTGGTACTTTCTTCGCTTCTTAAGAAACAAAATCTTCCACAATGAGCACCCTTTTACGAAAAACGTTTTCGAAAAGGAAGTATCTGATAAATTCATCAAATTTTTGGGAGAGCGTCGAGGAATTACAGGGATGGATGCATACAATATCCTAAGGGCATGCCGGGCGACCCACTGTAAAAGGACCGTTATTCAGCGAGAGGATAATTTAGATTTTCGACTGTTGAATGATAGATACAATGGATGGGATGGCCAAGCGAAGGACCTGTTTGAAATGATCGGGGAAATCGCGTTCATTTGGTACGTTTCAATCTGTGAACATCACAACGAGACTCCAATCCTTCCCTCCGAACCAAAGGAACGTCCAAAAAAAGCCACACGAAGGAAATGAAGGCTCTTCAAAGAACGCGGGATGAGATATGCTAGGACCAGCCAATTTCTTTGGCCTCCTATAATGACTGGTAATAAGTTTTCAGTTTAGCGGCCATCAGCTTGCGCCGCTGCTTGAGAAATTCGTCATAGTCCTCAACCGTCATTTCATGTAAGTTCTCGGGGATGCAGTTGGCCTGCAGATTTGCGGCCAGCTCCACGGGATCCGTGATAGCCCCATAACTGAGCTCTCCTCCGTTGGTCTGCTGCACCACATCGGCGAAATAGACCGAGGGTTCCCTATCACGGATCTTGATGTTGGTTTCCGTCTGGGTGTAGGCGAAGTTGGCAATCTGGTTGTAGCGCCCCCTGGTGAAACCTTTCTTTTTGAGGAAGTTTCTCGGGAAGATGTGATGGATGTCCCCGAGATTGAGCACAATATCCGTCACGGTGATGTCTTTGGACAGGAAGGCTTTGTCGTTAGCCTTGATCTGCGCCGCCAAAAAGAGCTTGAAGAAGGGACTGCTTGCCACCGAGGTATCGAGATCTTGGACCAGACCAAATTCCCAGAAGGCATCACCCAGATTTGCTTGTTCGATGCTTTTCAAGTGCTCCACCGCCCCGCGCTCGTGGATGCGGCGGATATCGAGGTCAAAGGCGGTTTCGGGGTTGCTGCTGTACCTTCGGGTCAAAATCGACATCACAAACCATCTGCGAACCGTCCGTTCAATCACGTCGGCGGCAACCTTCTGTGAACGCAGGTGGAGATAGAGGATGTAGGCAAAATTCAGGGCACTTCCAGAGCCAATCAGACTGGGAAGAATGAACCCAGTGGAGCGGATAATCATCACGAATCCTTTGAACTGGTATTCGTTCATAAAGGCATCCAGCCCGGCTTGCAGCTTGGCAAAACTCTCTTCCGCAATGCTTTCCTCATAACTGCGGGTTTCAAAATTCCGTCCGGAGAGCAGAGCGACCAGATCCTGAAGCTTACCACGGCCGAACTGGGAGGTAAAAGCCACCCGCAGCATATCGGTATAATCAGGGTCGTAGAGGTTGTCGTTTTCTTTTCGCAGCCAGGCCATCTGTTTGAACCGCTCGGTGCTGCAAAACTCAGGATCCCCTTCCACCAGCTTTTCGTAAAACTCTGGTGCGATGGCCAGGTGACAGAAATAGTCGATGGTTTTGCGTATCTTGTCGCCACCGTACATCTCACTGGAGGCGATTTTCGACATAGCAAAATCAGCCTGACTGAGCACCGCCCCTTTGCCGTTAATCCGGATGAAAATCTCAGTCACCGTTTCAATATCCAGCGAACTGTCCAGTTCAATCAAGCCCAGTTGGTTGGTATCGATACTGGTCAGCAGATCCATTCCCTCAAAGACCTTATCTTCATCCACTTCGGGGTTGGCCGCACAATATTGCCCCACATATTTATGGGTTTTGAACCCAGGCGCGAAGGCCTTCGCAATATCTGTAAGCCATTTGCTATCCTTGGAGATGGCCTGGTTATAGACCTCAAATTTTTGTTCAATGGGATGGTATGCAATACGAACTCGGGTGGTTTTATAATTCTTGTCCAACACCTTCATACCGCTGATGGCCGTCATCAACGCAGTGACACGCTGCTGACCGTCGATCAGAATTCGTTTCCCCTCAGAGGTTGAGCCATCTTTGAGTTTGATGTTCGGATTCTTCCAGGCGATCAGGTACCCCACGGGAAACCCCCGCAGAAGGGAGTCCATTAGGTCTCGTACCTGAGTCTTGCTCCATACAAAGGGACGTTGGATTTCAGGGATGGCAATTTCACCTTGTTCAATCCAAGCGAGAACAATGGAGATTGGATGCTGGTTAACGGAATATTTGGCCTGAGACATGGTCTAGTTTGTATGGATGGTTGAAGATTCTGCGGGGTGAAGTGGAGCGGTTTGGATATTCTTTTGAATGTGCTTAATCTGGAACGTGTAACCCTCCCCACCTTCCGAGGGGGTTCCGACCAGCAACCGCCCATCACGGAGTACGGCGATTTTCTCGTTCTCACCGCTGGCATAGTGGGAGTCCGCATACATGTCAAAGGTGTAGAGATAGCCTGCGGTGCGTCGCTCTGCCCAGCCGCTGTATCCGGCGGATCGGTTGAGGAGATCCAAGGAACCTAAGAAAGCGATGGTGAGGGCAATAAAACGAAAAATCAACGTCGCCTTGCATTTTGTTATGCTTGGGAACAACAAGGCCATCACGCTAGCACCAGTGGCGAAGGGAATGATGAATATGCCGCCGATGGCGAGGGCGAGCAGGAAGAGGATCGGAGAAACCAGGATGGTGGCGAGTTGGACGGTGGCCCCGAAAGACTCGGGGCTGGTTCCCACCATCGCGGCAACTATTTGACGTCCGAAGCCGTAGGCAAGGTTGGTGGTGAGGGCAATCAGAGCGACAATGAACAGTTTGCCGAGGAGTTTTCGCCAGGCCCACTGGTAGAGCTGCTCGATCAGGGGTATCAGCCCCAGTGCGAAGACAAAGGCTCCGATCTGGGCACCCGTTTTGACCGCTGCTCCATTGAAGAGGAACAGAATCGCCGAGAAAATAACCAGGAGTGCACCCAGCACATAGCATTTGTGCTCGGCGGAAAGGTCTTTGAACCTGTTCTGATATCGTTTGCGCAGATAGTCCATGCCCCGTAGCGGTTTGGGAGCTTTTGAAACGTAGTATTCTGCTTGGGGTTCGGTCATTTTCCAAAATTAAGATTTTTTGGAATGAAATCTTCTGTCCTGTATTTAATGTTATTGACTTTCAGATGAGAAATTTGAGTTACCTCGACAGTGTCCTTAAAATTGAATAAGGCAATATTACGTCCTGAGCTACTCATCGCACTTTTATACATAATGCCATCGAAATGCTTATGCTTCGCATAAGACGCTATAAACTGAGTCGGTACGTACCCGATCAAAGAATCGCTGATGGACAGCGGCGTAGAAAAAGCCATGTCTATCTGGTGCATCAGTTGAATTCGAAGAATGGTTTCTCGAGGGTCACCGTTCGTGAAAGGACATCGAAAAGCTAAGAGATGAGTAAAATTTAATATTCTCAAATCCTTTAGCGTTTTAAACTCTCCAACTGTTATCGATGCTTTGAGCCATGGGCGCAGCTCAGAGACAACCGTCTCTTCATCCTCTGCTCCGTAAAAAACAGGCACACCTTCAACATTTGCTCTACCTGCACTTGCGAGACTTGGCGGTGGTGGAAAAAGCAACTCTCCAACGTACCCTTCAGATTTCAAGTTACTCGCGACAACGCGCCCCCTGTAGATAAGTTTTCCCTTACTAAAAGTGACACTTGCATTGTCGCATATATCATCAAGATATTTGAAAAAACTCGGATTCCTTACAAAATGCCTATTATTATCGGTCACAGTCTTTTTGAAACGTTTCCAGATTGGGTAAACCCGATATTCATCTTTTTGACACCAACTATCTTCAGCCAAACTCCCATCATAACCATCTAGAAAGGTAATTTCTCCTGGAGAGGGTTCAGTGTGCGGCCTTATTCGATCTAACAGAGTGGTTGCCGCACCACTTATGAGCATTTCTTGAGGGAAAATACCCCAATAATAATACAATGGAAAATCTAGTGAAACTGGTGTTTCACGTTCAGCTGGCCGGAAAACTTCTAAAAGTGGCCGAAAATGTTCAGTGAGCTTCGAAGGGAGGATGCACTTTGCATTTTTCTGTTTACAGAAGTCACAATCTCCAAGCTCTCCTTCCTTCCTGATCATGTCAGAAAGAAATCTGTTGGAAAAACAGTTCTCGCAACACTTTAAGGATTCAGGCTGTTGCATGATTCACCAGACTGTCGGCGAGGTTGAGCTGGGTTGTTTGGGCGGAGGCGATGTTTGCTTTGACCTGGTCGCAGATGGTCATGAGCTTATCAACCTTGGCGACGATACGGTGTTGTTCCGCGAGTGGCGGAATCGGCGTGACCGCAGAACGGATCAACCCAATGTTCAGAGTGGGTTGTGCTAAGACTCTCGTATCATCTTTAAATCCGTTCTGCATAAAATCTGTTTGCAAAAGCAACAAGATGTAGTTCTTAGAGACGTTTGAATTCGGCAGAATTCTACAGAGTGCCCGAGCGATGTTTGCTCCAGCCCATGTATCTGGAGCAACTCCCAGTTTACCGATACTCCCGACGACGGCCATAAAGATCTCACCGCCCATCACCCGTGTCCTGCTGAATTTTGAATCTACCTCAATCGAAATGCTCTTTTCGGGTGCCTTATTTGGTGAAACCAGATCAAGGTCAGCGACACGCACCAAAGGAACTCCTCCATCCACGTGCGGCCCCGGAACCAAAACCCCATATGCGATCGGATACTTCTGATCTATTATGTCGTCAAAACGGCACCATGCCCAGCATGAGGGAATCTCGAATGCGACGTCGTCATCCGAAACTTTAGGCAATGCCTTCTGCTTCTTGATCTTCCCTTCCTTGATGAGCATTGCCTTCTCGTTGGCGATCTTTTGGAGTAGCTCTCTGGCCGGCTCATCCTCTGGATCCTGGGGGACGAGTTTGCCCATGACGGCGAGTTGGAGGATGGTTTGTTTGAGGTGGTCGATGCTGCTTTCGGTGGTGAAGAGGAGGTCGAAGTGGGTTTGGATGCGCTGCCAGGCTTCGGCAAAGGCCTCGGGGGAGGCGGTGGATTCTGTCAGGGCGTTCAGGAGCGTGGCGACCAGGGTTTCGTGGGTTTCCAGACTGCTTTCCTGTTCCTGTTCCAATCGATCGCACAACGCCATCAGCTCATCCACTTTGGCGACGATGCGGTGTTGTTCGGGTTCGGGCGCGAGTGGGATCGGTGCTAAACGAGCCTTGTCTGTTCCCATTCTTGGAAGGTTCATTCCATGGGTCGATTCGTTAGCATATCGAATGAAACCTGGAGACTTCATAACCAATCGCAGGTAGGCTGGGTCGATTGATGAAAAACCTCTGATGGGAATCATTTCCGTTGTGCAAACCCCCGGCTCATCGGCTACAAGCACTTTGTCTAAGTAAGGACGCAGCTTGCCATAAATTACATCTGATTTGTGAAAACAGTTCTTGGAACTTTTAAAAGGACGTTCGCTGAATCGTATTTTCTTCAGCAGTTTAGATGTGGATTTCTCTACATCCTCCAATTCGAGAACCCACGTATTTCCGTCTACGTCACTTGCCTCGGCCTTGTCGCAAACGCCATAGTTGGTCACGTTTCCAAGTCGAACCCACTCCCAGCTAGTCGGAATGGCGAAGGGCACATCATTCTCCCCTATATCGGCAAGTTTCTTTTGCTTCTTCAGCTTGCCTTCTTTTTTCAGCTTCGACCTTTCCGCCGCATTCCTCTTTACCAGTTCTAATGCAGGGTCGTCGTCCGGATCCTGCGGCACCAGCAGTCCCCGCACTGCCAGTTCCAAAATCAACTCCCTCAGTTTCTGGATTCCGTACAGCTCCAGCTTCTTACCAGTGCCTCTTCCCGCACTCGACTTGGCTTTCACCGCCGAAGTCCAAACGTCCAGGTTCTCGGTGATCAGCTGTTCAGCGGCCCCCATCACTCCCCTCCGGAAAGCGCGTCATCGAGGATGGCTTTGAGCTGATCCCGCAGACTCTGGATCTCGCCTTGCTGTTTCTCGTATTTCGCCAGCAGTTCTTCCGGATCGTGGCTCTCCTGCTCATCGACATGCGGATTGCTGATATCAAGGTTGTAGTTGCGGGCGGCGATGTCCTCGATGCTGACCTTCCAGGCCTGCTCGGTTTCCTCCCGGGATTTGAATCCGTCGTCCTCGGAGCCCCACCAGTCGATTTCGGTTTGAAACTCCTCAAAGCGCATGGGTTTGGTTTTGTTGTAGCTCTTGACCCCTTCCGGATAGGGATGTTCGTAAAACCAGACCTCTTTCGTGGCGGGCTGTTCGCTTTCGGGCTTTTTGGTGAAGAAGAGGATGTTGGTTTTGATGCCGGTGTAGGGATTAAACACCCCGTTGGGCAGGCGGACGATGGTGTGCAGGTTGCACTGGGTGAGCAAGGCCTCTTTGAGCCGGGTTTTCATGCCTTCGCCGAACAGGAATCCGTCGGGCAGCACCACCGCGGCCCGTCCGTGGTTTTTGAGCAGCTTGATGATCAGGGCCATAAACAGGTCGGCGGTTTCCCGGGTGCGGTAGGTGGCGGGGAAGTTGTTTTCGATGCCGTCCTCTTCCGTTCCGCCGAAGGGCGGGTTGGTGACAATCACGTTCACCCGGTCTTTGTTGCCGTAGTCTTTGTAGGGGCGGCTGAGGGTGTTGTCGTGGCGGATATTCGTAGGCGTATCGATGCCGTGCAGAATCATGTTGGTGGTGCAGAGCATATGCGGCAGGGCTTTTTTCTCCACCCCGTGAATGCTGGCCACCAGGGTCTCTTCGTCTTTGGCGGATTTGACGTAGTGGGCCCGCATGTGATCCAGGGTGCAGGCGAGGAAGCCGCCGGTACCGCAGGCGGGGTCGAGCACGGTTTCGCCGAGCTGGGGGTCCACGCGATTGACGATAAACTGGGTGACCGCCCGGGGGGTGTAGAATTCCCCCGCGTTGCCGGCGCTCTGCAGGTCTTTGAGGATCTGTTCGTAGATGCTGCCGAAGGTGTGGCGGTCCTCGGTGTTGTTGAAGTTGATCTCGCAGATCTTGTTGATCACCTGCCGCATGAGGGTGCCGGACTTCATGTAGTTGTAGGCATCCTCAAACACGTTGCGGATCACCTGGGCCCGCTTTCCGGTGGGTCCCTCCAGGCTGAGTTTCTCCTTGAGGGTGGGAAAGAGCTGGAGGTTGACGAAGTCGTTCAGGGCATCGCCGGTGATGCCTTCCGGATCTGCCGCCCAGTTGCGCCAGCGCAGGTGTTCGGGGAGTGGGGATTGATAGTTGTCCTCCAGCAGCTCGATCTCCTCTTCGCGGTCGTCGTAGATTTTGAGGAAAAACATCCACACCAGTTGCGAGATGCGCTGGGCGTCGCCGTCGACACCGACGTCTTTGCGCATGATGTCCTGGATGGATTTGATAATGCCGGAGATGTTGCTCATGTGTGGGAGATAGGAGATGAAAGTTGGGAGATGGGGTCGGGGTTAGGCGGATTGGTTGAAAATTTCCCGCTCGAGATCGGCGATGGCTTGCTCGTAGTTTTCTTTACCGCCAAAATAATCCTTGATGATCTCTACGGGCGTGCCCATCTGGTCAAAGGGGGTGAGTTTGAGCACGTTGGAGCTCTCGATGGTGAGGACGCCTTCGTCGGCGTATTTGTCGAGCAGGGCCTCTAGCACCGCCCGAGCCTGATCACCGTATTTGGCGAAGTAGTTCCGTTTCTTGACGTTCTCGGCCCGTTCTTTGCGGGTAAGCGGAGGCTGATCGAAGGCGATGTGGCAGATGAGGTCGAAATCGCTGTAGTCTTTCCCGACCTCCTCCGCGAGCTTGTCGAGTTCGATTCCGTATTCCTCCAGCTCCTTGACGATCACCTCTTTCTTTTTGGTTGCCTTCCATTTGGTCAGAAAATCATCCAGCGAAGCATACTCGCCCCGAATGTTTTTGCGGCTGTAGTCCCGGTAGGATTCGGTGACCATGGTGCCGTCTTCGGCCCGGTATTCGACGGTTTTTTCCATGACCTTGACCGGCACACCGCTGACGCGGATTTTCGTATAGAGGCCACCGCCGCCCTCCCCTTCGTCATCGTCGTCCCCGTCCGGGCCGGGAGGATCCGGGGGTACGGGGTCGTCATCTTCGCCGGGTTCGTAAATCACGACCGGATCCCCGTCGAAATCGGGATCCTTAAACAACTTGGTCGCATTTTTGAAGTCCATGACGGTGAAGTAGTACTTCCCGTTTTCTTCATCAATCCGCGTCCCCCGTCCCACGATCTGTTTGAAGATGGTCATCGACTTGATGGTCTTGTCCAACACGATCAGCTTACAGGTTTTGGCGTCGACTCCCGTGGTCAGCAGCTCGGAGGTGGTGGCAATCACCGGAAACGTCGATTCGGGATCGATAAAATGATCCAGTTCGGCTCTGCCCTCCACACTGTCCCCGGTGATCCGCATCACATACTTGGGGTTGTCGAGCGCGAGTTGTCCGGCCGCGTTGGTGATGGCCACCCGCATCCGCTCCGCGTGATCAATATCCTCACAGAACACGATGGTTTTGGCAAACGGATCGGTCGCGTTCAGGAGCTTGACCACCTTTTGGGCGACCAGTTTGGTGCGTTGGTTGAGGACCAGAATGCGATCCATATCCGCCTGGTTGTAGGTTCGCTGCTCAATCTCCTGTCCCAGATCATCGGTCATTCCGGGCGGAGGGTCCCACCCCAACAGATCTTTATCCAAGTGGTAGCGCACCACCTTGTACGGTGCCAGGAATCCGTCCTCGATCCCGTGCTTGAGTTTGTAGGTGTAGACAGGCTCGCCGAAGTAGCCAATGTTGGAGGTGTACTTGGTTTCTTTGGGCGTGGCGGTGAGGCCGATTTGAATGGCGCCCGAGAAGTATTCCAAGATCTCCCGCCAGGCGGAATCCTCAGCGGCACTGCCTCGGTGACATTCGTCAATCACAACGAGGTCAAAGAAGTCCGGCGACACCGTCTTGAAGATCTTGTCTTCTTCATCCGGCCCGGTGAGGGCCTGATACAGGCCCAAATGTACCTCGTAGGCGGGATCGATCTTCCGGTTCTTGATCTTGGTCATGACCGCGCCAAAAGGCTTGAAGTCATTGACCAGGGTCTGATCGGCAAGGACGTTGCGGTCGACCAGAAAGAGAATCCGCTTCGCTTTGCCCGCTTTCCACAGGCGCCAGATAATCTGAAAGGTGGTGTAGGTTTTTCCCGTGCCGGTGGCCATCACCAACAGAAGCCGCTTTTGCCCTTTGGCGATCGCCTCCAGGGTACGGTTGATCGCATCCACCTGATAGTAGCGCGGGGCTTTACCGCTGGGATCCTGAAAATAGGGTTCGAGAACGAGCTCTTCCTCGTCGTCTGCAATGTTCCGGTGCTTTTTGTAGCGTTGCCAAAGCTCTTTCGGGGATGGAAAAGATCCAAGAGGAAATTCACATTCGATATCCTCGCCCGGCCTGGGGACTTTATTGTGCGAGGCAAAGGCATCGCCGTTCGAGCTGAAGGCGCTGGGAAGATTGAGGATCTCCGCGTATCCGAGCGCTTGCTGCATGCCGTGGCTTACGCTGTGGTTGTTGTCCTTGGCTTCCACAATCGCCACCGGAACCCCCGTTTCCCATTGCAGGACATAGTCCGCGAACTTCTTCTTCTTTTTATTCCGGGAGGAAAGGTTTCCCCGCACAATCACAGGACCCGGAGTCAGCGTCACTTCCCGACGAATCTGTCGAAGTGGATCCCACCCTGCGCCTTTGATCGCCGGGGTGATAAACAGATCGCAAATATCGATCTCGCTGAGCTCCTGTTTCTCTTTCTTATTCATGCCGTGCTCCGCTTCCTATGCGCCGCGAAATATTCCTGCAAGGCATTCCATTCTCCCTTTCCAGAACCACGGAACCTTGTCCCGCCACCTGTTCCGATCTTCGGAACCCTCCAAGACGGCCCGTCATCCCGAATCCAATCCTTCAACGGCGTAAGCGGCTCTTCCATAGACAACATCCTGCCGTCGAAGGTCTTCGAGGACAAGCCAAAACCGGGCGGAGGGGGCGGATACGGGCGAGGGGCACATAAAACGCCACCGTACGCCGTTGGGTCTCAATGCCTCGCGGCCCGGGGGTGTTCAATCCCGCTTTTCAATCGATGCGCCCGCCTTGAGCGACGGTCTCACGCTCCGCACGGCGCAGTGGATCATCGTCAGTACCAGCATGCCCAGGATGGCGCGGCGCAGCCACGCCCGCGGCAGTCGTCGAAGAAGATGCAGGCCGCCCCATACCCCGGGGGGCACCACCAGGGCCCCGATGCCGTTGATGACCCATTGTTCGGACGTGAGCGCGTCCTGCGCGATCAACGACCCCACCCGGATCACCGCCGCGACCACCAACAACAGTTGAATGCACACCACATGCCGGTGCCGTTCGTACCGGTGGGACTGGACATACGCCACCGCCGGCGGGCCTCCCGTTCCGTACGCTCCGGCCAGCAACCCGGAAAACACCCCCATCGGCACCCCCACCCAAAAGGAATGCCACGGACGCGCCTCCCCGGGCCGCCCCAGGTAGGGTTGCACAATCGCCACGGCCAACACCACGGCGAGAACCCCGTTCATGATCTGTTCATTCAACAAACGCAATCCCATCACCCCAAACGGCGTCGCCAGCACGGTCGCCGCCGCGATCCAACGCAAATCTTTCCATACCAGGTGACGATGCAGACGCCACAGGATCGCGACGTTGACGGTCAGGGCGGGCAGCGCGTTCAAGCCCGCCGCGTTCTGGACCGGGATGAACAGGGACAGCACCCCCACAAACACCAACCCGAATCCGAACCCGGTGCTCCCCTGCACCACAGCCGCGATCACCATGACCGGGAGGATCACTCCCAGTTCCCCCATCATGCCGTCACGCCTCCATGTCTCACGCCCCGCATTCCTCCGCCACGGTTTCCGCCACAGAACCCAGCGTGGCCTGTACCCACTCCCGAATGTCTCCGGCGTTCTCGATGTCGAGGATCGCGTCCGTCAACTTCTTCGTGGTCTCCGAATCGACCTCCTCGTACATGGAGACGCATTCGCGGAATTTGTCCCGCACCTGGTCGAGGTTCATCGCCGAGGCCTGGTTGAGCGGATCACTCAAGTGCCCACGCTCGAACACCCGTCCGTCTTTGAGGAGGACTTTGGTGTATTTCATGTCCGGTGTCGGCTCGGGATATCGGGTCAGCTTCAAATCGGCGAACCGGTCGAATTCCACGGTACGCTTGGCCAATTCGGCGACCTGTCGATCCTCCACCACCCGTTTCGGATGAAAGTCCCGCACGGACACCGCGCCTTTGACGAGCGCTAGGGCGATCGCGTAGGGGGCGCAGAACTGCGCGTCAATCTGCGGAAAGCGGCCGGGAGCGAACGGCATGCTCACCAGGGTGCCGCCCCCCTCGTTCAGAAAAAACTCCACCCGTTCGATGTCCCCGGCCTCAAACCCGTGCTCCCGCTTCAGTTCCATGGCGGACACGATGTTCGCGTGATGCACCCCGCAGGTGGGGAACTGTTTGACGGCCAGCTCCTCCATCGCGCGAATCGTGGACGAGGTGAATTCCTCCTCCGCCGGCGGATCGTTCTGCGTGTAGCATCGGTAGAATCCCCCTTTGCCCTCGAACGTCTCCTCGGGACCGGTGACGCCCCGCCGCGCCAGCATCGCGGAATACAACGACGCCTTGGCGGCGATCGCGGGTTGGATCCGCTTGGTCAACGCGCGCTCCAGCAAGGCCTGCCGGTTTCCACTGGTGTGGGCGTAATACACGCCGATCGCGTCCACCGTCTGATCGATCGACAGCCCGAGCAGTCGCGCGGCCGCGGCCACGCCGCCCCATCCTCCGACCAGCGAGGTCGTCAGAAAATAGGCGTGGGGGCGTTTCGCCCGCATGTACGGCTTGGCGATGCGCGCGGCCACCTCCACCCCCAGCGTGATGGCGGCCAGAACCTCGCGGCCCGTCGCGCCCGTTTCCTCGCCGCACGCCACCGCCACGGGAACCACGATGGAAAGAATATGAATATCCGCGGCCGAATAATTGTTGTCGAAATCCAGGGCGTGGATCATCGCGGCGTTGCAATACGCAGCGGAGGGAAGCGCCAGCTTCTCTTCGGAGAAAAAAACGCGCCCCCGCCCCCCCGCGCCCAGCTCCAGCTCCAGTTGGATCAACTCGGGAATCCCGGGCGCGTCCCTCCCGCAATACGCGCATCCGCACGTATCGAGAAGCATTTTAAGGGCGGCCTCGCGGGTGGAGGGCGACAAGGCCGCCTCCGGCGTGCGGATGGCGAGTTCGGCAAGACGTCGGGCAATCGACATGGGTGGGGGCTTCCTGGATCCGGATTACGATTCGCAGATGGCGGAGATCTCGCTCTCCAACACTTTCCGGCCTTCCTCGATGCGTTGGACGCGTGCCTCCTGCCGCTTCCGCGCTTCCGCGAGGGCGGTGCGACGGTTCCGCACCATCCGCTCGGTCTCCGAGGGGGCGGGGCCGCCGATGTTGTTGTGGGAGTTGATGAACTCCCGGGGGTCCAGGCACTTCTGCAACACCTCGGTGGACAGCTTCGGGGGCTCCTCTTCGCAGGCCCTTGCGGCCTCGTCCAGCATCTCGCCGGTCAAGTCCGGCGCCTTGATCTTCCGTTCGCGGGCGATCCGCGAAAGCGTGGCGCAAATTCGATGGGCCCGGCGGCCGCCGTACCCCTTTTCGCCGACCAGATGCACCACCACTTCGGTCATGCAGGAATAGCCGTCCCGCACCAGCCGGAGCATGGTGTCCGGATGCGTGTGCACGTTGCGAAGCATCACTTCGACGCGACGGATCACCTCTTTGCCGCGGATCAGGGTTTCCATCCCCTTTTCCGGAAAGAAATACATGGCCAGCACGTCGCCGTGCGGTTCCCCCTTGGTGCGCATCAGCCCGGTGGCCGCGTCGCCGAGAATGTCGCAGATCTTGTCGCGCAGAACCTCGGTGATCTCCCCGTTGTGGCATTTCTGGGGCATCATGGAACTCACGCCGCAATGGCTCGGGTCGATATGCACCATGCCGATCTCCTCCAGGCCCCAGATCTCGATGTCCATCGTCAGCTTGCTCAGCGTCGCGGCGATACTGGCCACGGAGAACATCGCGTGCAGCGTGTGATCCTGGCTGGCCTCGCAATCATAGGTCACCTCCAACAGCTCGTCCATGCCCAACAGACGGGTCATCAACTCCCGGTCCACCGGCCAGACCGTGCCCGAGGTCGCGCCGCATCCGCCGCTGTTTTTGTTCACCAGCTTGTAGGAAAGCTCCAGTTGCTCCAGCCCCCGGGCCATGTTGTCATACACCGACAACGCATAGTTGGCCAGGGTGATCGGATTCGCCTGGGAAAAGTGGGTGTGCCCCGGCATCACCGCGTCCACGTGTTTCTCCGCGAAGTCCAGCAGGGTGTCCATCAGCTCGTGAAAGTAGCCGAAAAAATCGACCAGCATGTCCCGCATCTGCAGTCGGCTCATCGGCTCCTGCATGGTGCGCCCCAGATTGATCAGGCTGCCCAGGTCCTCGTCGTTGTCCAGCACCGGAATCAAGGATTTCTCCCCGCCCATGCCGTACTCCCCGGACTCCAACACCGTTTTCAAGCCCTTCAACAGCTTCGCGGAGGTTTCCCGGTCCAGCACGCCGGCCTTGTGAAGGCAAACCACCCAGGCCAGGTCCGTCTTGCTGCAATAGACCAGGCGGTTGGTGTAGGTCGTCCGGTCCTCGTCGGCCTCGTTTTCGATGCGAACCAGCTCTTGCGACTTCTCCACACCCGGGCAGGCCCTCCAGTTTCCGTAATCGTATGGGTTGGGGTATGCGGTGTCGAATCTTCGCAAATGAACGGGCTTGGACATAACTGATTTTCCTTTCAGGTTTGAATTTAAAATTCCGAGTGCTATAAAATAGTCCTAGAGAAACACGAATGCAATGGCAAAAACGCCAATATAAATGCAATATAATCCGAAATGAACACACCCCAGTACTTTGAGCCGGATTCTCCGGCCCCCCTGAAAGCCCCCTGGCTGAAGGTGACGGTGGACGAAAAGGTCTACTCCCCCCACCTGGTCCGGATCCGCAAACGCTGGTTCCCGGTCGAGATGATCGAAAAGCTGGACGTGAAACGCCACGGACACGCCCATCCCATCTACCATCTGATTTATTTCCTCGAAGGCTCCAACACCATTCTGGTCGACAACGAGACGGTCGATGTCCGCTCCGGACAAATGATTCTCATCCACCCCGATGTCTATCACAACGTCGTGCCGCGGGAACCCCGGGACTGCGCGTTCCTGACGCTGATGTTCACCTACCAGTGCGGCGAGGAGGTGCTCACCCTGCCCTTCGGAAGCCTCCTCAAGCACCTCACCGGATTTTCCGTCGAACCCAAAACGGTCGTCAACGACCGCGAAAAGAGCCTCCGCCCCTATTTCACCTGCCTGGAGAAAGAGGTGCTCGGCCAACGGAAAAAAAACCTCGCCCAGGTCGGATATTGCCTCGCGGGCCTGTTGAATGAAATCCCGATGTGCTCTCTCCGCCGCAGTCGGACCCAGGCCATTCCGGAAGACATTCTCGTGGTCCAGCAATACCTCATCGAAAATCTGGACAAATCCATCACTATCAAGGATTTGACCGAAATTTCACACCTGTCGCGCTCTCACCTCATCGGGAAATTCAAGGAATATTGCGGACTCAGCCCCATCGACTTTCTCATTCAGGAACGCATCGAAAAAGCCAAAACCTACCTGCTGCACTCCACCAAGCGCATCAAGGAAATCTCCTGGATGTGTGGTTTTCAATCCGAATATTACTTTAGTAAAACCTTTAAAAAGCGTACAGGGATGACTCCCGGCTCTTTCCGAAAAGGGACGCCGGACTCTGAATACGGAAACGAATATTTCTAACCGCCGTCTCTCGACGGCGCGCATCCAACAACCTCGCACTCCCCCATCCTTATGAAAACACTTTCCGCCACCGTGTTCGTCACGGACGAAAAAATCGACGCCCTCCGCGCGGCCCTCGACGCCGGCGCCGACCCCGCCCGCTCCGCCTGGCCCGACGTGCTCCGCACCGCCGAGGACGGTCTCGACCGCGCCCCCCACGCTCCGGACCACTGGATGGTGCCCTGGTACTACGTTCAGCCGGAGGAACACAACCGGCTCAAAAACGTCCTGCGCGACGACGCCAACACCGCCTATGCCCAGGCCCTCGCGTTTCGCGTGACCGGGGAAAGGCGGTTCGCCGACGCCGCGCTTCGCCTCTTGGACGGATGGGTCGAAGGCGTCGACACCATGAGCCGGGAGGAGGACTCCACGCTCTCCTTCAGCAACCTCTTCCCCGCCTTCGTCTTCGCCGCCGACCTGCTCAGGGACCAGGGCGTCTGGGAAGAGGAGCGCCGGGAACGCTTCACCCGCTTCCTCCGCGAACGCGCGCTCCCCATGAACTGCATGGAAAAGGAAAACAACTGGGGCAACTGGGGCATGCTGCTCGTGGCCGTCTGCGGCGCCTATCTTCATGACGCCGACTTGCTGGAGAGCTGCGCGGAACGTTGGACGTTCATGATCGACACCCAGATCGCCGAAGACGGCCACATGCCCCGTGAAGTGGACCGGAACGAGGGACGACACGGCGTCTGGTACTCCCACTTCGCGCTCTTGCCCCAAACCCTGGTCGCCGAAGTCCTCCGCGTGAACGGAACCGACCTGTTCGACTACGCCTCCCCCGAAGGCCGCACCCTGCGCCTCGCCTGCGAACGCCTCCTTCCCTGGATCGAGGACCCCGCCAGTTTCCCCAACTGGAAAGGCCCCGCAGAGGAGTTGGTCCGCCCGGATTACTACAGCTACTTCGAGATCCTCCGCGCCCGCTGGCCGGATTTTCCCGCCGACGACTTACTGCGCAGAGACCGGCCCATGACCGCCGAACACTCCGCGCCCTTCCTCACGTTCACGCACGGCGTCCCCCTCGAAAACGAGGCGTGATCCCAAGCGACGCCTCCCTTCCCCGAAAGTTCCGACGGATTGACTTGCCACCGCGCGGAAAATGTCGCACCTAGGACTCTGTATCATCCAATAAAATCAGGAGGCCGCATGCATCCCCCCGGAACCAATCCCTATCTGTTCAATGGCAAAGTCGCACTCGTCACCGGAGGCACCTCCGGCGCCGGCAAGGCGACCGTGGCCGCCCTCGCCCGCGCGGGAGCCCTGGTGTGCTACTCCGGCCGCCGCGAGGAACTGGGCGAAGACCAGGCCAAGCACCTCCGCAACGAGGGATACCGGGTCGAATACGTCAAAGGCGACGTCACCAACGAGAGCGACATCAAACGCATTGTCAACCAGACCGTCGAACGCCACGGACGCATTGACTTTCTCATCAACACCGCCGGGGTCGAGGCCGACCCCCACGCCCTCCCCGAGGTCAAAACCGAAGACTTCAAACGCGTGATGGACGTGAACGTGCTCGGCACCTTTCTCGCCATGAAATACGCCATCCCCGCCCTGCGCGCGGGTGGAGGAGGCAGCGTCGTGAACCTCGCCTCCGTACTCGGCGAAGTCGCCATGCCCCAGCTCAGCGCCTACGTCGCCGCCAAACACGCCGTCATCGGGCTGACCAAAAGCGCCGCGCTCGAACAGGCCGCCCACCACGTGCGCGTCAACGCCGTCGCTCCCGGCGCGGTCAACACCGACATGCTCTGGCGCACGATGCACGACTCCGAAGAGGCCTTCGAACACATCAAGGCCATGCACCCGATGGGCCGGGTGGCCGAACCGGAAGACGTGGCCGAGGCCGTACTCTGGCTCTGCTCCGAGGGCTCGGCCTTCGTGACCGGACAGGTCGTGAACGTGGACGGCGGATACACGGCTCAGTAATATGGCGCGCTCCGACCTTCATCCCGGCCTCGTCTCCATTACGTTCCGCGGCCTCTCCGCGGAGGAACTGATCGAACTGGTGGTCCGCGCCAACCAGAAAGGCATCGAATGGGGCGGCGACGTCCACGTGCCCCACGGCGACACCCGCAAAGCGGAACAGGTCGCCCGCTGGACCCGCGACGCCGGTCTCGAAACCGCCGCCTACGGCTCCTACTACCGCCTCGCCGAACCGGACGACAGTCCGGACATCGAGGCGGTTCTGGATTCCGCCGAAGCCCTCGGCGCCCCCACCATTCGCGTGTGGGCCGGCAAACAGGATTCGGCAAACGCCGACGACGCCTACCGGACCGCCGTGGAGGAGGACGCCCGCCGCGTGTGCGGCCTGGCGCGAAACCGAGGCCTTCGGGTGGCGCTGGAATACCACGCCAACACCCTGACGGACTCCATCCCCTCCTCCGTCGCCCTGCTGGAAGCCCTGGCCCTGGACAATCTGGACACCCTCTGGCAGCCGCCCAACGGCCAGCCCGAGGACGTATGCGAGGAAAGCCTCCGCAGCGTGCTGCCCCGCGTCTCCAACATCCACGTCTTCCATTGGGGCCCCGGCGGCTGGGGAGATCGCTATCCCCTCTCCGAAGGCACCGAGAGATGGAGCAACTACTTCCGCATCCTCGACGAACAGCCACAACCCCGCTGGGCGCTCATGGAGTTTGTTCCCGACGATTCGACGCAACAGTATCTCGAAGACGCCGCCGTCCTGAATCGGCTGCTTGAGGCCTGATCCCTCCACCCCCTCCGGCGCCGGGGCCTGCCCCGGCCGAACTCCCATGTCCCACACCTCCCCCTCCTCCTGGTCCGAGCGTCTCTATGTCTTCATCACCGGCATGTGCATGGGTGCCGCCGACGTGGTGCCCGGCGTGTCCGGCGGCACCATGGCGTTCATCATGGGCGTCTATGAGGATCTGCTCGACGCCATCCACGCGTTCAACTTCCCGTTGGTGCGCCGGATGGTTACCGGAAAGTTCCGCGAGGCCTTCGAACAGATCCCCTGGCAGTTTATCCTCCTGCTGGTCGGCGGCATCGGCGCGGCGATTTTCTCCCTGGCGAAAATCATCAAACACCTCTTCGAACACGAACAGACTCTCCTCTTCGCCTTTTTCTTCGGACTGATCGTCGCCTCTATCTTCGTGCTCGCCCGCCCGCTGGCCTGGAACGCCCGCCGGATCGCCGCGATGAGCGCCGGAGCCGTCGTGGGCTACCTCATCGTTACCCTCGCGCCCCACGACATGGGCCAGTCCGCGCCCGTCCTGTTTCTCTGCGGCGCCATCGCCATCATGGCCATGATCCTCCCGGGCATCTCCGGATCTTTTCTCCTGCTGATCCTCGGCCAGTACGCCTGGGTGCTTGGCAAACTCGACCTGCTCATCGAACACGCCAAGGCCGCCGACGTCGGGGCCGTACTCCGCACCGGAGCCTCCCTCATTCCCCTGGGACTGGGCGCCATCGTCGGTCTGCTGGTCTTTGCCCGACTCCTGCGCTGGGTACTCGACCGCTTCCACAACGCCACCGTGGCCGTGCTGATCGGGTTCATGATCGGATCGCTCCGTAAAATCTGGCCGTGGAAAGAGGTCACCGCCACCCGCCTCGTCCACGGCGAGGAACGCATTCTGTCCGACCGCATGGTGCTGCCCGATCCCGGCAGCGAACTCGCCGTCGCCCTCGGCCTCATGCTCGCCGGGGTCTCCGTCATTCTGCTCATCGAGATCGTCCGACGCAAAAAGGTGTCGGCCGAGCCTCTCGTCTGACCAATCCGCGGGACCCCGCCCTTGCAATTGCACACCCTCTCCCCGATGATGAGACTATGATGACCGTAGACGATTTTATCGAGCACACCAAAACCCGCGACAAACCCGAATCCACCTGGTTTCCCCCGCTGCGCGCCCTCTGGTACGCGGAAAACGGACAATGGGAAAAAGCCCACGAGGTCACCCAGGAAGTCGACATTCCCGCTGGCGCGTGGGTCCACGCCAACCTGCACCGCGAGGAAGGCGACCTCCCCAACGCCCGCTACTGGTATTCCCGCGCGGGTAAACCCGAAAGCGCCGCCTCCGTCGAAGCCGAACGCCGCGAAATCGCCGAGCACCTCCTCCGCGACCACAGCGCCGGGACATAAAACAAAAAAACCGCAACGGGCAACCCGCAACCCACAACCCGCAACCGGCGAGCCGCCAGGCTCGCCGCTACCCCACCACCGTCACCACGATCGTGCGGGTACGTGGCTTGATGTCGCATTCGAGGTGGTAGATCTGCTGCCAAGTGCCCAGCAAGGGCGCGCCGTTCTCCACCGGAACCGTGATCGACGGTCCCATCGTGGTGGCCTGCAGATGGGAATGGCCATTCCCGTCGTGCCAGGTCTGTTCGTGCCCGTAGTCCCGACTCGGCGGCATCAGCCGATCCAGCATCTCCGGAATATCCCGCTCCAGCCCCGGCTCGAATTCCACCGTGCCGATCGCGCCCGTGCTGCCCACATTGAACACGTTCACCAGCCCCTCCCGCACCCCGGAGCGTCGCACCACCTCCGCCACGTCGGAGGTGAGGTCATGCATATGCCGGTGGCCGGAGGTTTCGATCGTCAGTTTTTCGCGGTAGGTCATGCCCCCACCCTCCGGAAAAATCCTTTTCCGTCAAGCCAAGGGCCTCAAGAAACCCGAAACAGGGTACATGACCAAAATCGTCCTACAGTCCTGAATCTGGCGTCCACTTCTCAGGAGGGATGCGTTGGAAAACGTGTTCACAAAGGTCCCATTCAAATGAGGTCGCCGTGAATCAGGCTCCGGAGGAGCCAACGCGTGAAGCTCGGGGGCCATGCCCCCGAGAGACTTTCAGAAAAAAAGGGCGCGCCCCGATAGGGGTGCACGCGAGGGTTCGGACATGAGGACGATTTGGGTCATGCCCCCCCCCAAAAAAAAACACGGAACCAAAACCCGACAACCGGCAACAGGCAACGGGCATCCCGCAACCAAAAACACGAAACCAGAAACCCGCAACCGACAACCCGGAACGGGCGGCGGCAACCGCCGCCCTACTGACACGCCTCGCACTCGCCGCCGTTGAGCATGGCGTCGAGGCTGCAGGCCGCTTTTTCCGCGTCGGAATATTCTTTCTTTCCGTCGTCCTTGGGATCCTGGTTTTTCTTCACGCTCACCGTCGCCTTCTCGATGTTCGAGGCGCCGAGGGTGCGCAAATAGTAGGTCGTTTTCAGGCCGGAGCGCCAGGCCGCGCGGTACATGTGGCTCAGCGTCTTCATGTCCGGACTGCCCAGGAACAGGTTGACCGACTGCGACTGGTCGATCCACTTCTGGCGACGGGCCGCCGCGCGGATAATGTAGTCGTGGTCGATCCCGAAGGCCGTGGTGTACTTCCGTTTTAGATCGTCCGGAATGCGGTCCATGTCGCCCAGTTCGCCGTCGAAATATTTGAGGTTGTCTCGCATCTCCTGATCCCACAGGCCCTGTTCCTTCAGGTCGCGCACCAACGCGCCGTTGAGCACAATGAAGTCGCCCGACAGATTGCTCTTCACGAACAGGTTCTTGTAGATCGGCTCGATGCACGGGCTGGTTCCCATGATATTGCTGATCGTGGCCGTGGGCGCGATGGCCAGCACGTTGCTGTTGCGCATGCCCTGCTTCGCGATTTTGTCGCGCAACGGTTTCCAATCCATCTTGCCCCCGCGTGGCACATCCACCTGCACCCCGCGCTCCTTCTCGAGCAGATCGAGCGTGTCGGTGGGCAACAGACCGCGGTCCCACTTCGATCCGGTGTAGGTACTGTAGGTCCCCCGTTCCGCCGCCAGATCGCTTGACGCTTCGAAGGCGTAATAGGAGATCGCCTCCATGAACTCGTCGTTGAAGTCAATCGCCTCTTCGGAAGCGAAGCTGACGTTCTTCATGAACAGGGAGTTGGCCAGCCCCATCACCCCCATGCCGATTGGACGATGGCGGAGGTTGGAGGTCCGCGCCGCGTCGGTCGGATAGAAGTTGATGTCGATTACGTTGTCCAGCGCCCGGATCGCCACCCGGATCGTGTCCCGCAGTTTGTCGTGGTCCAGCGAGCCGTCGTCTTTAAGGTGGGAGTCCAGCACCACCGATCCCAGATTGCACACCGCGGTTTCCTCCGCGCCGGTGTTGAGCGTGATTTCCGTGCACAGGTTCGAGCTGTGAATCACGCCGCAATGGTCCTGCGGGCTGCGAATGTTGCAGGGATCCTTGAAGGTGATCCACGGGTGCCCCGTTTCAAACAGCATCTTCAGCATCTGCTTCCACACTTCAATCGCCGGCAGCGTGCGACCGAAAATCTTCCCGGCCTTCGCCATACGTTCGTATTCACAGTACCGCTCTTCAAACGCCTGTCCGTACAGATCGTGCAGATCCGGAGTTTCGTTGGCGCGGAACAGCGTCCAGTCCTCGCGGGCCTCCATGCGCTTCATGAACAGGTCCGGAATCCAATTCGCGGTGTTCATGTCGTGCGTGCGGCGACGCTCGTCGCCCGTGTTCCGACGCAACTCCAGAAAATCGAACAGGTCGTTGTGCCAGGTCTCCAGATAGGCGCAGCCGGACCCGCGGCGCTTACCGCCCTGGTTCACCGCCACCAACTGATCGTTGTGCAGCTTCAGGAACGGAATCACCCCCTGGCTTTCGCCGTTGGTCCCCTTGATGTAGCCGCCCGTGCCGCGCACCGACGTCCAGGAGCCGCCGAGTCCGCCCGCCCACTTGGACAGGAACGCGTTTTCCGAAATCCCCCGCAGCATGATGCTCTCGATGCTGTCGTCCACCTTGTACAGGTAGCAGGAGGAAAGCTGGCTGTGCAACGTGCCGGAGTTGAACAGGGTCGGCGTGCTGCTGCAGAACCTGCGGCTTTTATAGAGGTTGTACAATCGGATCGCCCAGCCTTCCCGGTCCTCCGATTCCTCCAGAAACAGCCCCATCGCCACCCGCATCCAGAAGAACTGCGGCACCTCGAGCCGGCGGGACGGTCCGCGTTTGTCCACGATCAGATACCGGTCATACATGGTCTGCACGCCCAGATAGTCGAACCCGAGATCCGCGCTCGGATCCAACGCCTCCGCCAGCCGGTCCAGATCGTACTCCAACAGCTTCGGCGACAGCCGGTCCAGCTCCACCGCCTTTTCCAGATACACCTGGAAACCGCGCCGGTGCGCGTCGCGCAACTGGCCGATACCGTCCCGAAGAATGTCCCAATCCAACACCTCTTCATAAATGTAGGTCAGCAACATGCGGCCCGCGAACCGGGCGAAATCCGCGTCCCGTTCGATCAGCGCCTTGGCGTTGAGCAGAATCGTCTTCCGCAGATCGGCCGTGCTCAGTTCGTCGAACACCGAGCGACGCAACTCCTTCTCGATTTCCACCGGACCCAGATCCAGGTCCAGCCCGAGCCCGGCATACTGGATGCGGGCGCGCAAATCCGCGCCGTCCCAGAGAAAAGAGCTGCCGTCCGGGTTCTGCACCCGCACCATCAGCGCCTGGTCGTCCGAGGCGGGGGCTTTCGCCTCCTCGGCCGCCCGCTGTATCGCGCGCCGTCCGCGATACAGAATGTACGCCTCGGCCACCTTGTAGTGCCCGGCCTTCATCAGTTCCTCCTGCACCATGTCCTGCACATCTTCGATGTGAACCATCGCCTGCCGCGCCTCGCGCACCCGCTCGTTCACCGCCCGGGTCACCTCCACCGCCGGTCCACTGTCCAGATGCAGCGCCAGAAACGCCTTCCGCACCGCGATCTCGATCTTGTTCGGGTTCCACGGCACCAACTGCCCATTGCGCCGCAACAGTTGTGTGCCCACGGAGGATCCCACCACCGTCTTTGGCAACTCGCTCGCCCGATGGGTCACCAGACTGCGCGCCAGATCAAAGGCCTCCTGCCGCACCAACGCCTTTTCAATCGCCAGATGCAGTTCCTCGCGACTCACCTGCTTGTCCGTCCGCTCCTCGGTCAAGGCAAACAATACTTCCGACACCTTGCGGGTGATCCCCGCCACCAGTTCCCGGTTGGCGTCGCTGAAAATCTCGCCCTCCTGCTCCCGGGACAACAACAAGGTGGATAACGCGTTGCCGACGATCTCCGCCACTTCCGCGGGGGAAAAGTCGGTCTCCGTGCCGTCGGAGGCGATTTTCAGACCGCGGGCGGATTGTTCCGCCACCACTTCGGCCCAATTAAAACGACTGGAGCCTTCGCGAACGCGGGAGGCGTGCTGTTTCAACAACTGGTCTTCTTCGAGGGTATTGCTACGGATCATGTCGGTTTCGTCCTTCGTCGGCTTCGGTTACAGTTCGTCGTCGTCCACCATGTTCAGAGCGGAAGACTTCTGGTACTCGGTGACCCGGCCCTCGAAGAAGTTCTGCTCTTTCTGGATGTCCATCATTTCCGCCAGCCAGGGGAACGGGTTCTCCACCCCCTTGGTCAACGGTTCCAGACCGCAGCCTTCCAGCCGCCGGTCGGCGATATAGTCGATATACTGGGAAAACTCCTCCACGCTCAACCCCACCGCGTTCACCGGCAGACAATCGGCGATGAAGCTCTTTTCCAACTCCTTCGCCTCCCGCATCAGGCTTCTCAGCTCCTCGCGGAAGTCCGCCGTCCAGATGTCCGGGTTTTCATCCTTCAAGGCCATCAGCAGACTGCGCAACAACTCGATGTGGTTGGATTCGTCCCGCAGCGTGTACCGGAACATCTGCCCGATGCCCGGAAACTTGTTCTGCCGGTACAACGCCAGCACCATTCCAAACAGCCCGTAGAACTGCGTCCCCTCCATGCACTGTCCGAACAGAAACAGGTTCTTCGCGAACAACTGCTTGTTTTCCAGCGTGGTCAGATCGATGTCGCGCCGCAGAGAGCGGGACACCTTCATCACGAATTCGTTTTTGCGGGTGATCGTCGGCACGTCCTCGAACATCGCCTCGCACTCGTGCGGGTTGATGCCCAGCGAGCTGATCATGTACAGCAGGCTGTCCGCGTGGATGTTTTCCTCGTGCGCGTGCCGCCCCAGCACCAGTTTCAGCTCCGGCGAGGTCACCTTTTCACGGATCACGTGCAGGATATTGTCCCCCACGATGCCCTCGGCCGCGCTGAAATAGCCGATGCCCATGCGGATGATCCACCGCTCCACGTCGCTGAGCTGATCCGTGCTCTGCCACTGCTCGATGTCCTTCTGCATGGGAATGTCCTCGGGTTCCCAGTGGTTGGACTTCATCGTCCGATACAGATCGTACGCCCAGGCGTACTTCAGCGGCAACAGATTGAAAAACACGCTCTCCCGCCCGTTGATCACCCGCTTTTCCCCAAACGCCTTCTCGGCTTTTTCCTGATCGAGTATAAAACTGCGGGATCCGATAGTGAAGGTTTTGTCATTGGCCATGGGCGGTCTTCCTCAAGAATTCAATAGGGGTTTCGACACAAAAAAAGGGGGGACGCAATCCGCGAACCCGTTGTACTCCGCCCCTATGGTTTCTGTCAACCCCCTACCACAACATATGGTGTTTTTAGTATAAAAAGGGTCATTTTACCTCTCTCCCTTGTGTGTCCTGCCAGGTCCTAAAAATGACAATTTTGAAGGTTCCGAGCTTCGGAACGTTCACATTCAAGGGGTTCCGAAGATCGGAAAACCCTATGTTTTCCACACGAGCGGATGGACGCCACCCTCCCGCCGGATGCGGAACCCACAACCCACGCGCCCCACGCCCCACGACCCACGACCCACGACCCACGACCCCTGAATGCCTCAACACAAATGACAAATGACCACTGACCAATAACTTCCCAAAAAAAGCCCCCCTCTCCAGGAGACAAATGGAGAGGGGGGCGGGGTTTGGACTCGGGTCCCACGCCGAGTCCGTGTGTTTAGGAGACACGATTGGTGTTATTCGCCATAGGCGCTCTGTCCGTGTTCGCTCAGGTCGAGACCGACCATTTCGTCCTCTTCGCTGACGCGCAGGACGCCGACGGCTTTGAGGATGAGGAACAGCACGAACATGGTCACGAAGGCGTAGATCGGGATCACGATGGATCCGGCCAGCTGCGCGGCCCAGGTGCCGGTTTCGTCGCCGTAGTCGCCGAAGATGGCGACGGCGATCCCGCCCCACACACCGCACAGGCCGTGAACAGGCCATGCACCGACGGGGTCGTCGATTTTCAGGACTTCCAGCAACTTCATGCCGCCGAAAACCAACAGACCAGCAACGGCACCGATGACCATGGCTTCAATGTTGGTCACGCCGTCCGGCAGCGCGGTGATCCCCACGAGACCGGCCAGAATGCCGTTCAGGGCCATACCCAGGTCGGGCTTCTTGTCCACGATCCAGGAGATCAGCATGGCGAAGACGGCGCCCGCGGCGGCGGCCAGCGTGGTGTTCACGGCGATCAGCATCACGGCCTCCACATCGGAAGCGGAGGAAATGGCGAGCTGAGAACCGGGGTTGAACCCGTACCAGCCGATGAGCAGAATGAACACGCCCAGTGCCGCGAAGGTCATGTTGTGGCCGGGCATGGCTTTTTTGTCTTTCCCGAAGCGTCCGATCCGAGGTCCGAGCACGATGGCGCCCGCCAGACCGGCGAACCCGCCGACGGCGTGCACCACAATGGAGCCCGCAAAGTCATAGAAGCCCATGTCGTCCAACCAACCATACCCCCACTTCCAAGAGCCGGAAATCGGGTAAACAAAGCCGGTCAGCACGACGGTGTAGATCATGTAGGCGGCGAACTTCATGCGTCCGGCGACCGCGCCCGACACGATGGTGGCGGCGGTGGCGGCGAAAGCGGCCTGGAAGAGGTAGTCCACCTGCCCGGTCAGTGCGCCTGCGCCGATATCGGCCGGAGCGGTGATTTCCGCGGAGGCGGTTCCACCGTAGGCCAAAAAGTTATTGCCGGTGTCGTCGTCAAAGCCCGGCGGATACATCAGACCGTAGCCAATGAAAAAGTAGAGCAACACGCCGAGCGAGAAGTCCATCACGTTCTTCATGAGAATGTTGACGGTGTTTTTGGAATGGTTCAGCCCGGATTCCAGAATGGCGAAACCGGCCTGCATAAAAATCACCAACACGGCGGCGATCAACAGAAACAGGTTGTCCACGACGAACGCCATTACGTCCGTGGCCGCGGGTTCCTGGGCCATGGCCAGCGAACCGGCCGTCAAAGCCCCGATCAGGGGAAGGATATATTTTTTCTTCATGTTCTTTTCCTTTGTTTTGTCTTGGGTTTGGGGCGTCTGCCTCGGACGCCTTGGGGTCTTGAAATTTTCTCGTTTGAGGCGGTTCTCCACTTAGCATCGGCTGTGCCAATTTAATTTTTAAAAACTTAAAGACTTCACCATTAACATTTTACAAATGATAATTTCACAAGGACCCGGCAACTTCAGAAACGTAATTAAAGACATTTTTGTAATTTACTCATGCTATGATAACAGTTTTGTATTCACACCCGCAAAAAACTTCTTTTGAGTTGCCTGGCGCAACCGCCCTGTCATAGTTTCAACCCACCCCCTGTGTTTATA